>JGI25154J39366_1000018_pt1 | contig 251612 bp, 246 predicted proteins | sample AraplaL_Col_mTSA_FD_39366 | JGI IMG/M metagenome (IMG submission 39366) | reverse complement strand
ATTGGAAAGCTCCGGGCCTACGCGCGCTGACCCTATGCAACCAGAGGCAGGGGTCCCTTTTGGGAGCCGATAAGGGGTCCCGTTACAACGCCGATTGACACGCTGGCCTTGCCGCCGAAATTCGGTCGGCCGGGGCGGCATATGACAAGCGGATTTCGGAAGCTGCCGCCGCTGAGGCCTCGAAGGTCGAATCCGATTCCCGTTCGAAGCTGGTCGATGCCGCGAAGGCGGAAGGGTGGATGAATGCGGGAAGCTACTGGCGTAGCCTCTCCCAGATTTCAGAATTGACGGTGGCCCTCGCCACCGAGCAGCCCGAGCGGACAGCTCCCCGGCTCGACAAACTGGCGAGTTTCGAAGCGCCCGTCAGGAATGCGCTCGATACGCTCTGGGCGCAGATATCGGGCGAGCAGCTTCAGGCGGCTATGACGGCCGACGACCTGGCGGCGGCCGGGGATGCGTCGGCCGATTTCCTGACAAAAGTTTTGGGTCCGATGTCGCGCGATCTGGGCGAATGGCTGTCCAGCTCGAAATCTTCGACTGATCCGATGGGCGACATTATTTCGAGCGGTCATGTCATGATCGCGGCGGCCGGGACCGCTATCCTTGGCGGTGCTACCGTTATGGTCGGGGCGTCGAACTGGCTTGCCGAGGCCGTAGGCGCGAACGGTGCGGCGTCGTGGCTTCTCGACTGGTCCAAGGTGGCGATCGGCGCTCTGTGGCTGATAGGAGCGATGCGAGCTTACGTCCTGCCGATGATGCCTTTCCTCTTCATCATCGTTGCCGCGATCACATGGGCGGCGGCGATTTTGGAAGCCATGATTGCGTCCCTCCTCTGGGGGCTGGCCTTCCTCAAGATGGACAACGGAGATTTTATCGGCGCGGGCCAGCGCCACGGGATGATGCTCCTCTTCAATCTCGGCCTTCGGCCCGTGCTTGCTGTCCTGTCTCTCTGCGGAGCTTACCTACTCTTTGCCGTGTCCGTCTCGACGCTCGATTCACTATGGGCGACGGCATTCTTCGGGCAGACAGGCGGGCACATTGCTGGTTTGAGCGGCTTGCTCGTGTCGCTGGCGCTGAAAACTTACATTCTGTGGATCATCTGCATCAAGCTTTTCGGCCTCATCGCCAACCTACCCGACAGGGTTGGGACTTGGTTCGACGTTCCCTCGACGGCCCACTACGGCGAAGCGGGCCACGTCGGCGCGATGGCGACCGGCGCGGTCGCGTTGGCCTCCCGCTCGACGCCCGGAGCGATCCCGACGCGAGGACTCGGGAAGTCCACGCCGGGGGCGGACGATTCCGCCCCCGGTTCGGCTGCGCGCGTCAGTCGAGGGCGATAATAACCCTCGACCCCTCCATGTTGTCCCTCTCTTCGCCGGCGGCGATCCTTGAAAGGAAACAACAGGGAAGGGAACACCTATGAAGAAGCTGATACCGCTCGCCGTCATCGGCGCGGCGCTCCTGGTCGGCAACGCCGAGGCCGGGACACAAATCCTATGGCGATCGTCGACCACAGGGGCAATCGCGGCCCCGGCGACGACGGAACCTCCGCCGATCGTCAGCTCTGACGGTAAGAGAATTGGGAAGCCGCTCGACGGCCAGACGCCCGCGAGCTGCGCGAGGATGAATGAGCTCGCCGGGTTCGATGCCGTCTGCCCACCTTGCGACTCCGAAACGGGCAAGGCCGCGCCGATCTGTCAACAGCCGCACTGAACGCCCGCCCGCTCGCTCCGGGACCTACGGCGCTATGTGGGAGCGCGGTCTCTTCGCCCACTCCACCTGTTGTTCCATGCGCCGCCGGCGGCGATCCTTAAAGGACAATAGGGAGGACATGCCATGTACGAGCTTGAAACCAGAATCGAGGAAATTCATCTGACCGCGAAGCGGTTGGCAGAGGGGCTTTTGCTCGATGCCGTCGAGCAGCATTTCAGCGATCGCGACATTGCCGAGGCGGCCCGGTTCTATCATGGGACAGTGCTTCGCCTCGAAAGGGCGCAAGAGTGGCGGGACAAGGCTCGCCCCAATGACGATCCTTTCCGGCTCGATGACGATGCCGCTCCCAGTGCCTTCAGCACCTATGACGCATGGGCCGCGTCGGAGGATCGCGCCGCCCAGAAGAAGGGTTGAGCGCCACATGACTACGAAGATTCAGAAGCTCGTTCATGCGATCATCGACGGCGAGCGCCACTATTCCGCGCTCTTGCAAGGTCTCATTCTTCAGGTGAAGCGCGATCCGGTTTTGGGGCCGCGCTGGAAAGAAGCAATAGCGCATGAGGACCAGAAAAAGGGCGTAGATGCGGCTCTTTCTCTACTCCGGGAGACACCAACGTATGGCGGAATCGTTCGACGCATCGAATCCTACGTTGAGGAGCTGGCGAAACTCCAAGCCGATGCCACCAAGGCCATGCGTAGCGGCACCCCCCGGCAGAGATACGAACGGCTGATAGACATGATGACCGAGGAGGAATTCAGGAGACAGGAAATCGACCGCCTCGAAGGTCGGACGATTCCTGTTTCAGCTCTCAATCCGAACATTTGGCAAGGGCAACCAGTCGAGCCGAAGAGAACGAGGCACTGAGTAACGAGCGGAGGGACCGCGCTCCCAAATTGCGCTGTAGCGACTGAAGCGAGTGGGCCGCATATTCAGGCTACGCGTCACTCGGTATCTTGTCCCTTACCCCACCACCATGCATAAGATTTGCTCATATCCCAAGCGTGTTTCGGTAGAGGGAGATAGTGAAAATGCGTAAGTGCCTGATCCTTGCTTTCGCGTTGACTTCGTTCCCCCTGTGTGCGCGCGCTGTACAAGCAATCCCAGACGATTGCTGGTTTGGGGCTATGAACCCCGACAAGGCCACTCACGGACAACTTGTCGCGAGCGGACCGGTAACGCAATGGCGGGTAGGCACGTCACTTACTTTCTATCCAACGAAAGAGGATGACGAGCAGCTAAATGCCCTCATAGACAAAGGCCAGACGGGTACCTTCGACACCTCGCGCCCAATCACTGTTGTCCCTACCTGGATTTCAGGACCAGAACCTGGCGACAAAGACTCGGGCGAGGATAAGGATATCGAAGTTACGATTAAATATCGCGATGCCCAAGGTGAGACGGGTATAATTTCATTATCCTATTGGACTCCGATGTCAGGGAAAGAAACGGCGTCGTCGGATGACCAGCGGGAGTCGATCGCGCGGATCGATCAGCAATTGCACGACGCGGTGTGTCGGGGCATTCCATGATGCTTACCGTTTGCGCGGTTCGCCGTCGACAGCGATCCTGAATAGGCATCGTCCGTCGTGTTTCATGTTCCATCAGCAACGATGTCTCCTTGGCCCTCTTCGGCTCACGAGGGGCATTTCACATTGAGTGTTTACAAACACTCATCGAGGGTATATTATTTACAATGATTGGTACGAGGAACTCAATGTGATGGACGGCATTCAGCTTCGCGCGAAAATTTCCGGTTGGAATCTCTCGCAGACAGAGTTTGCGGCATGGCTCCAGGTTTCTCCTGGTGCGGTCACCCAATGGCTTGCGGAAACGCGAGCAATTCCGGGTCCCGTGGTTGCCTTCATCAGTCTCTTTGAAAGCCTACCGTCGTCTCTGCAAACACTTCATTTGTCACAGATCAGGAAAGGAAATTCCGACATGGAAGGTATGTATGTAATTGAGTTCGCTGGTTCCGCTGGTTCCGGTGGCGCAACTCTCACTTTCAAGAATGGAAGCGTCTATGGGTTCGACCTTGGTGGCGGCGTCTACGACGGTCACTACCATGTAGGCTCGCAGCCGGGCACGGTTGATGTCGAAGTGGTCGTGAAGATGCCTGCGGGTAGCCCGAGCGTCATCAAGGGCATTGTGCAGCCGTTCGATTGGACGGTCATCACCAAGGCAACGATTCCGACCAATGCCCAGGCGACGACCGTTCAGGTTCAGACGAACCTTGGCGAAACCGTTGCAGCCAAGTTCACGCGCATGCGTGGACTTCCGCTCGCGGCGTAACCTACGCTGCCTCTAGCAGAGGCTTAACATCTACCATGGGCATCTGGCGCGGCTTCTGGCGGCGCTGGATGCTTTCGGCCTGGTACTCTGCAAGAAGTCGCAATGCTTGTCGCAAGTCCGATTGCGGATTCCGCTTCATTGCCCTGAACTCTTCGACGCATTCGAGCGCGGCCAGCTCCAGCGCCAGAACGGCAAATGTCTTCCCGCCGAGAAGCTTCCGAGCTCTGCCCGCAAGGAATTTGACGTTCCGGGCGGATTGAGTGGAGCGTCCGCGACGAACAAGCCATTGCGAAAATCCCCCCTGAATTTGAGGGATCGATTTTCCCGCTTCACGATCGAGGATAATGCGGCCGATCGATGCCGCGACAGGTGGTGGGACCGCGTTGGCGATCATCTGTAGCATGTCCCGCTTTGCCAATGTGCGCCATTCCCACCACGCCGGAAAGCCTTGGATTCTTGAGATCTGGGGAATGGTCAGGACGGCGGTTGAAGACGCGGGCAACGGGTCCGCGGGATGAGGAGCGCCCAAATAGCGCGGCGTCGGACGCTCCCAAGCGGTCCTGGTGACGGTGGGAAAAGGCTCGTCAATGCTCCTCACTCCCCGGCCGGCGCGAACTGGTCGGGAGTAGACGAAGCCGTTGGCAACAAGGGCGACATCGTCTGGATGGGGCTGGAACGACTTCGGAAGCTGCCTTATCGACCGTTCGTGCGGCGTCGACGCTGGCTCATCTCTTCCCAAGATCGAGCGCTCGGCTTCCGAAGTCGCGGGGATATATATAGCGGCTGGCTTGGTCGTGCCAAAAAGGTCGCGCAAGCTCATCGGCTGGGGTGCTGCCGCTACCGCGATCGCCGAGGCTAGGAATCCATCGCGCTCCCCCAGCCGTCCGACAACGAATAGGCGTCGTCTCGACTGAGGCACCCCGTATCGGCTCGCGTCGATCTTGCTTTCGGTGAGGCCGTACCCTGCCCGCTTGAGGATGGTCCGCGCTACTGCCCACGTTTCCGATTTGGCGGCATTGATGACGTTTTCCATCACGAACCATTTTGGCCGAACGGTCGCGACCAGGATTGCGAAGGCAATAGTCAACTTCGCTTTGTCCCCTTCCTTGCGACGACCGGCGTTCGAATATTCTTGGCAAGGCGGACCCCCGCATATGAGATCGGGGGCCAGCTTCAGGAGTTCTGGAACGATACCGAGGAGATCGCCGAGATCACGGACCCAGACATGATCGCCAACGTTCCGACGATAATTATCGACCGCCACAGGCCACGCATCGAACGCGGCAACGATATCGAATCCAACTTGCTTGAGGCCGAGTGACATTCCCCCTGCTCCACAAAATAGCTCTACAACCCGCACCAAACCCCTGCCATGCCGTAATGTGATTTCACGTTACGAATATGGGCGGGTTTTCCTTTCTGAATCGTTCACTTGATGAACCTGATGCGACCGCCATTCGCGGCCTTCTGGGATGCATATTCGGTATCCTGTCGAGTCCGCGCCTGGTCGTATATCCGGGAGAGATCGGGGCCTAGCTGGTCGATGATCCCACGAAGCTTCGCTTGCGCCTCTTTGGATACAGCGCCGGGGCTATACCTCGACAGAGCTTCGTGCACCTCGTCAGGGTCTTGACCGTGCTGCTCGATGCTCTCGACGATCGTAGTCTTGTGCACCTGGTGCCAATTCACGCGGCGAGGATCGTCCGCCCCGTTCAATGCCTTCTGGGCATGTCGCCCGAGCGTATAGGCTGGGCCGAACGTGTCGTTCAGTTCTGGCAACTGCTGCACGCGAGTTCTGAAATCGGTGGTGGTCGGCATGGGTGCATCCTCCTGTTCGTTTCAGGGTGGACGCGCCGGCGGCGCGAAACAAGGAATGGCATGTCGGGGGTAGTCAATCCCGCCGCGTAGCGACTCCTATGGCTACACCGAGAACCGATCATGCCATGCGCGAATTCCCGAACCGTGCCAAGGCACCGCCATACTCGGTTCTCCGATATGCTCACTGCCTGAATGGTAGCGAAGACATTCGTTGCGATCCCGCCGGCTATTGTTCCAAAGCATGTCTCGGCATCATCCTTTCCGAAGGAAGCCAGCAGCGGGCGGTTGCACCGCCCGAACTGGCCAAGGGAGGGCGAGCCCTCCCTGTGGAACCCACCCGCCTAGTGCGGAGCGAACCCGCACGTCGGAGACGGACACCATGTCGCGATCGAAATCCCGCAAGGCGACCTCTGTCCTGTCGTTTCGTCTCAAACCCTGCGAGCATGAGACGATCCGGCTGGCTGCCTGGGCTCGTGGCGTCGGGCCGACCACCTTCGCCAGGCGCGCGACGTTCGCGGCGGCTGATTTGCCAGCCCCGCGAAACGAGCATGCCGCGAACCCGCGCGCTGCCGATCTCGCCAAGGTCCTCGGCCAGCTCGGACGCATCGCATCGTCTGCGAACCAGCTCGCCCGGATCGCGAACTCGACACGGTCCCCGGCATCCGCCTCGGCCGCGCTGGCGATCGTCGACGCGCTCGCCCGTATCCGGCAGGATCTTGTCGCATGATCGGCGGCATCGGGCGGCATGGTCGCACAAAGCGGGACAGCCGCAATCTCGCGGCTCACCTCCTGAAGGAGCAGGGTGTTGCTGTCGAGATCGTCAACAGCAGCGCACCTGACCTTCGCGCCGTGATGGCCGACATGGAGCTCGCTCGCGACGGCACGACTGCCGATGCGGCATTCTTCCATATCTTCATTTCTCCCTCCCGCGACATGTCGCGGGACGAGCTCCGGCAGGCCGGGGAGCTCGTCCTACGGCATTTCGGCGCGGAGGAGCACCAGGCTGCATTCGTCTACCACGACAAGCCTCGCCACGGCGGCGAGGGCGGTAGCCATTTGCATCTGATTGTCGGTCGCATCAGCCTGAATGGTGATGTCCTACCCGCCGGCTTCGAAATCATCCGCATGGAGACCGCCATGCGCATCGCCGAGTTCGAGATGGACGAACCCGCGACCCTTGGACGCCATCATGCGTCTGGCATCCGATGGCTACGAGCAAACGGCCGAGTCGACGTGGCCGACTGGCTGGAAGCCGCCCATGGCCCCGACCCCGACAAACCGACTTCGGCTGCCTCGCCATCGAAGCGGCAGGCCCTCGCGCGGAAGGGTATCGAGCTCGCCGATGCCGCCGACATCGTCCGCTCGGCCTGGGCCGCTGCGGACGGAGGCAGGTCCTTCGCGGCCGCGCTACGTGCCGAAGGACTCGACGTGATCCCCGGCGAGAAGGCCGGGGTATTCGTCGTTCGACAGGGCACCGTGGAAATCGGCGCCCTTGATCGCATCGTCAAACTAAAACGCCGCGAGGTCGCGGCACGAATGGAAGGATTCGAAAATGAGCTTGAAGAAAATCAGCACCCCAACGGAGGGCTTTCAGATCGTATACCAGGAGGCCCGGAACGCGACGGTGGCAGCAGAGAAGCTGGAACCCCTGCTTCAGCTCCTGGACAACTCGCCGACGGAGGGTCCATCCCCGATCGAGCTGCTACAGGAGGTCCTGGAATCGATCCTGACCAGCCAGCGCCTGCTACATCAATCGGTGCTGGAGCTGCATCAGAAGGTGGACGCGATGCGATCGACGAAGCGCGTCTGACCGCTGGCTTACAGGGATTCTCGATCACATCGACGATGCGGGCGGAAATTGATGACGCTGCCATCCGCCAGCTCGGCCGTCGTCCGGCGCTGGTCGCTGGCCTCCTAACGCGGCAGCTTGCCCGGCTCGACTGGAGTCGTCTCAGAGGCCTTGCCGAAGAGGTTCGCCACTTCGTGCATATAATTCGTCGAAAAATCAGGTTCGGCGAACGGCAACCGAAGTCCGAGGTGCAAAGGATACCAGAAGAGGTGCCGCAGTTTTTGCGTCCTACTCGCGAACCACTTCCTACAGACGATCCCGGATTTGCACGTCGCCCCCGGTAGCACAGGTGGTTGAAGCGATATTCACGAAGTGATGCGGTGCATGGTGTTTACCTAGCGATGGGGTCTGGGGGGCTTTGTCCCCCAGCACGATTCATCATAGAAAATCACTGATCAGCCTGCCGCATGGCTTTGTGTATCTGCCCGACGGACACTCCGAAATGGGTCGCTAGATCTGCACACGTCATCCCTTGTGAAGCACGGAGGTACAGGGCCTTGCGTCCCATCTTCAGTCTTGTCTCCTGCTGTTCGGCTCGATCCTTCACGCCCCTGCTACGGCGGGACTTCCTCGTCCGCTCGACGGACAGTTCTTGTTTCCGATCCTTGTCGACCAGAACCCGGAGTCCTGCCGCCCTTTGTTCCGTAGGATCGATGCTCAGCCATTCGACAATCGTATTGGCCTTCATCTGGTATCGGCAATCAACCTCATGTTCGCCGAATGTCACCGTCTGTCCTGCAGCAGCCTGGTGCGCCCGTTTGATAACGGCAGACATGCGGGAATTTGTTTCGCTTTCACGCCAGCCCGCCGCTTCATGTGCGAGCACGCGGATTTCCCGTCCAAGCACGTCGGGCGGAGAAAACCACGAAATGGCAACGGCCGCTACGAAGAGCCATGTGTCGCGCTGGCCTTCTGGTAGTGCGCCATCTGGACAACGGTGTGCGCGAAGACGCTTCAGGTCTTCAAATACAGCCGACCAATATGTTTCCCCCGACAGACTCCGAACCGGACTGGTCTTATCTCTTCCCTCTGCTCTGCGCGTTGCACGCTCGGCACGTAGGGAGATCAGTTCGGCGTGCGTGACCGGAAGGACCTCGTCTGCCAGGGTGCCGAAGACGTGACGCGTGGGCGCTTCTGGCGACCCTTGGCACCAGACCATACCAACGGTCCGTCGGTTCTGATCGGCGCGGCTGTTTTCGGAGCCTACGAGTCGGAAGACACGGGCTGCATCGAGCGCTCGCTTGTCAGCCCCGAATGGCTCCAAGACCGCGCCAAAACGCTTCTGGACGGTATTCCACCTGGGTAGGACGGTACGAGGCAGCAACTCCGTCAGCCACACGCACACGAGGCCGCGGCCCGTCGAAAGGATATAGGATGGACGAGGGACCATCGCGTCTTCCAGACGAGCGAGAACCACCGCTGCGACGTCGCCTGGGGCCTTGCCGCGCCACCGTGCAACCGTGTGGTAATCGAGGTCCGCGTAGCATGCGCCGATTGCCGTCAGATCTCCAATCGATCGCCACTTTCCGAACGCTGCCTGAGACACGTAAATGTCGGCCCTGTTGTCCTGCCGGAGAAGTCGTTCGGCTTCCTCTGCGGCATAAGGCCCGGCATGGATCGTCCATTCCCGCCATGGCTTGCCGCCGTCGCGGAGACGCTGCGCGAAGGAGACGACCCCATTCCGGATTCCGCCGTCGCGTGTGCTGTTGGGATGGAGATTTTCGAGATGCTGGCGGGGTCCGAACGCCCTGTAGTCGAACCCAAATTGTTGACACCGGGGAGTGTGAAAGTCCTGTTGATCGGCTGGCTGATATGCCAGCCCCCGGATCAACGGCCCATTCTATGGGTCTTTACAATTCTTCCGCCGATGTTCATCATTTTCGAACAGTCCTTGAAAAACCGCCGGAGGGGTTCCAGCCCCAGCGATGGCGGTTTTTCTATGCTCGATCGTCGGCGCGAAGGGGTCAAGCCCCTGGAGAGGTGTTGCTTTCCCCAATCTTAATGAGCATCGAGTTGACTCTCCAAAAGGAATCGATTGAATCGCAAGTACAAGCTATTGGCGAATCAGTATTGTGCTGGCGTAGCGATTGTGCTCCGGAGAGAACAGAACAGTGGCCTATCAGGACCGTTTGGAAATCATCAAGCAGATCGAACATATCCGCGGGTCCAAGGTGATCTGTTATCTTACAAGCGTTCGCCCGAACCTTGGAGCGAACATCGCTCAGGACGCTGTGAGGGTCTTTTTCGACCATCTACGACTACTACCTGAGAGGCCAGCCAAGAAGATTGATCTGTTCATCTGCAGTAACGGTGGCGACGGTACCGTTCCTTGGCGCATCATATCACTGCTTCGCGAGTACGGCGAGAAAGTCGGAGCTATTCTGCCCTACCGCGCTTACAGCGCCGCAACCATGCTTGCGCTGGGCGCCGATGAGATTGTGATGCATCCATTTGCAGAAATGGGACCCATCGATCCCACGGTTACAAATGGCTACAACCCCATCGATCCTCAAACCAACCAACGGATTGGGATCAGTGTCGAGGACGTCAAAGCCTACATTTCCTTCGTCAAGGAGACGGTTGGTATCCGCCATGAGGACGAGCTCATTAAGGCCGTCGAGATTCTGTCGGAGAAGGTGCACCCCTTGGCCATCGGGAACGTCGAACGCTTCATTTCTCAAAGCCGAATGATCGCTCGCAAGATCCTGTTGACGCATATGTCGGAGGACACCAGCAAGCACAAGATTGATGAGATCATCGAGACATTGGCGTCGAAATTGTATTTCCACGGTCACCCGATCAACAGAAAGGAGGCCAAGGATCTTGGTCTTCAGGTTGCGGAGAATCCCCAGCCTGAACTAGAAGAGCTGATCTGGAATCTTTATCTGGATTACGAGGCCGAGTTCAAAAACAGCGAGATTTTCGACCCGGTCGGACAACTGTTTGTGAACAGTCCAGCGCCGCAGCCAATCGCGCCCGGCGCGCCTGCAGCTCCTGCCATTCCAGTCGGCACCGAAGTTACAAATGATCTACGATTGGCCTCAGTGGAGTCGATGAGACTGTCGAGTGTGTTTGATGTTACAAAAAGACTGGTGGTTGTGGGCCATCAAAGCTTATTTGAACCAGTTATCCGAGAAGAACAGCTCAGCGTGCGTTGGAGCCATACAGCGGCATCCTAACGGTACCACCAGTCGTCCCAGGCTCCACAGGAAGCTCACGACCCGGCTCATTCCGGGTGCGGCGAGTAGGCTGTGCCGTCCCGACACCCGCTGGGATTGATCGAGTTGCGCCAAGTTCTGTAGCTGGAACCATCTCAAACACCGTCACCTTCTGCTTCGTGAAGATTGCAGGTGTCGCGATAGCGTATTTCGGTGCCTCGAAGGTGGTGCTCATAAATGTCTCCCAAAGCTGCATTCATCGTAGCTTACAACGGCCGCAACATGCGTGAATATTGCGGCTGCTGGTTAACAACTGGTTAATCTCTCACCCGAACGACGGAAGTCAAGTGAAGGTTGCGTCCCTTGAGCGATAAAATCTGAAGCCTGCCCGAAGCTTTTGTCGCACTCAGCACTTTCGGGGCAGCCACGTCATCTGAATTGTTGACAATGGTTCACCTGCGCTGTACCCGTTCATCTACCCGGACGAAATCTGCGATTCATATGAATCAATGCGTTATTGGCAATCTGGCGGGGAATCCCTCCCTGTCCGCCATCAAAATATTTTCCGACCCGGACACATAGGTAACAATCCGTACCTAAGACATAGGTAACAACCTCGTGCCGAACCATCGTGACGCCGCTTCGGCAGCAGCTTCGAAATCCGGCTCAGCTTCACCAACCCACGCAACTACACCGTCGGGCCGCACGAGCAGCGCGCTCAAGCCCAGCCGGTCCTTGACGTCGCTCGCGATGTAAGTGATCCGGTCACCCCAGCGACCTGCAACGGCTTCGAGCGATGCCCGGGCGTCGAAATCCAGCAACAGACCTTTGCCTGTTCCGAGGAAATCACCAAGTTTCGTACCATCTGCCAGTTCGAAATCAGGGGCGCTGCGGCCCACCAGCGGATTGATATCACCGAGATCGTAGCGGAGAGAAACGCCCCAGACGCGTTCGGCGAAGTAGGTGGCGCCGTCACGCGTGTCGATCAGATCGCGGATGACCGCTTCGAGTGCGCGCGAGCTCGGGCTCGGCCGCATGAGCGCGACCTGAGCGCGCGACCAGTCGAGCACCTGGGCTCCGACGGGATGGCGTTCGCTGAAATAGGTGTCGAGCAGGCGCTCCGGCGCCTCGCCGCGGAGGGTGGCCGCAAGCTTCCATCCGAGGTTCATTGCATCGCCAAGGCCGAGGTTTAGACCTTGGCCGCCCAAGGGGGAATGAATATGCGCGGCATCGCCGGCAAGCAGGACGCGCCCTCTTCGATAGGCTGTCGCCTGGCAGGCGCGATCCGTCCACGTCGTGGCAAGCTTGAGCGCCGTCACGGTGACGTCGGTGCCGGAGATACGACGCAGCACGGCCTGCACGTGGTCTAGCGTGATCGGCTGGGTGCGATGGAAGATACCTCCGTCGAAATCGACCATCGCGATCGTCCCCGGCGTCGCATAGGTATACATGCCCGTCGCGGTGTAGTGGCGGCCTGAACGAAGCTTCTCCGGATCCGCCAGCTCGATTTCGGCCGAATAGCCGGTGAATTCGGGATCGGTGCCGATGAACGCGAAACCACCGGCCTTACGGACGATGCTGCGGCCACCATCGCAACCAACGAGCCAGCGCCCGCGAAAAGTCTCGCCGCCAGCTCGGACAGTGACATCATCATCCGACTGATCGAACCCCTCGACGCCGAAGTCGCGCCTGATCTCGGCACCCATCGCCTCCGCGCGTGCGGCCAAGATGGTTTCGAGACTTTCCATCTCGACCATCATGGTGGTGCCGGCAGGAGTTGGCAGGCGATAGGGCCACTTCGAGGCGTCGATTTTGTCATGGCAGAACTGGATGCCGGCGAAATGGCCGCCGGGGCGACGCGCCTGGTGCATCCAGTGCGCCGCAGATGAGCTGCGATCGCCCGAGCCATCCTTCATAGGTTTTGACGCAACGACATCGTCCAGCAGGCCGCGACGATAGAAGGCTTCGATGGTCGGGGCGGAAAGGCCGCGCATGCCGAACGGAAGACGCTTCAAGGGCGAGCGCGGATCCTCGGCCTGCTCCAGCACCAATACGGAAAGGCCGGCGAGACGCAGCTCACAGGCGAGAAACAAGCCGACCGGTCCGCCGCCGGCGATCAGGACATCATAAATCAAGACAGAACTCCTCAAGCGAGCGCGCCGCAAGGGCTCCGGACAACTTCGGCTTCGCCCATCCCTATTTTGAACGGGCGGCGGTCCGGGTCACAGAAACAGCCTTAAAGCCTGTGCCGATTTCACCAATTCTGTGATCACATCGCTATTTTTACACTTGGTATAAATTTACTTATGGTATAAATATCGTCATGTCAAATCGAATCAAACTCAGGGACCGCAAGAAGGAGATGACGCGTCAGGCGATCTCCGAGGTCGCGACGCGCCTGTTTGTCGAACATGGCTTCGATAATGTGTCAGTCGCCGATATCGCCTTTGAGGCCGATGTCGCCAGGAAGACGGTGTTCAACTACTTCCGCCGCAAGGAGGATCTGGTCTTCGATCGCGAGGATGAAGTGCGGGAGCTGGTGCGGGAGGCGATTGCCGATCGCGGTCAACAGCCGCCAGTTCGCGCATTCCAGGTGTTGATGCGGGAATTGGTGGCATCACAGCACCCCCTGTTCAGGATCACGGAGCGGCCTATCGCGTTCTGGCGCATGGTGGCGGAGAGCCGGACGCTGACGGCGTATGTGCGCGAGTTGCAGGTGATGCTTGCCGATGATCTCTCGGCAATGCTGTCCGAAGCGGCCGGCCGGCACCGGTCCGATCCCGATGCGCGTCTTGCCGGCGCAATGCTGATGGCAACACTGGTGGTCGCCTATGCCGAAGCACTGCGCGTGTTTCGCGAGAACGGAAAGCCCGACGCCGCTCTGCTAGGCATCATGGAGCGCGGCTTTGCAGGTGTCGATGCCGCGCTCATGGGAACGGCATACATCTGACGCCGAGACTGGCCAGAAGAGCGTTCGCGAATGACAAAGGCCTGGCTGACGAAGCCGGCCAGGCCCTTATCCGTGGAGTTATCCGGTTCTAATCCATCATTGGATCGAAGAACCCGAGCACACCTCAGGCTGCGGAAACCTGCAACTCGGCGAGATCGTCGAGCAGCTTCGGACCCTTCGGCTCCCAGCCGAGCTTCTGACGCGTCTTGGCGCTGGAGGCCGGCATGTCGCGCGTGGCGAACATGGAGAGCCAGCCGAAATATTCCTGGGCCTCTTGCCTGCCGACGGATTTCACCGGCAGGTTCAGGCGGCGGCCGAGGATCTCGGCGATATCGCGCATCGGCACACCTTCCTCGGCAACCGCATGGTACTTCGCGTTCGGCTCGGCGCGCTCGACGACGAGGCGATAAAGGCGAGCGACATCGGTAAAATGCGCTGCCGGCCAGCGATTGAGCCCATCCTCGATGTAGGCGCAGACGCCCTTCTGCCTGAATATCTCGATCAGCGGCGTGATAAGCCCCTGACTGACCGGATCATGCACCTGCGGCAGCCGCACGACCGAGACATTGACGCCGATCTCGCTTGCCAGGTTCCCCGCTTCCTCGCTGGCTGCGCGCGGATGCGTATCGGAGCCGACGATCGGATTGTCTTCCCTGGCGGGCTCGTCCGGGATGGTGTTGGCGATCGGCGTTCCTGAGGTGATGACCAGCGGACGCGCCGAACCCGCAAGGGCCGAGGCAAGCGTTGCGATGACGCGGCGGTCGTCCTCGCAATTCTGGACGAATCTCGAGAAATCGTGGTTGAAGGCAAGATGGATGACGCCGTCCGATTGGGAAGCCCCACTTTTCAGGATATCCGGATCCTCAATGGTGCCGTGAAGCACCTCGGCGCCAGCTGCCGCAAGTGCGACCGCCTTCTCTTTGGAACGGGAAAGGCCGAGCACCCGATGGCCGGCTCCGATCAGCTCCTTGACGACATGCGAGCCGATATTTCCGGTCGCTCCAGTAACGAATACGCGCATAAGTACAGTCTCCTTATTTCGCCGGAGACAAATCTGGGCCTATCGGTTATTCTGGTAAAGTAGTGACCTTATCATAGGAAAAGCACTAACAGGATGACCGATCTTCTCGACACGGAAAATCTGCTCGGGGCCTATCTGCGGGACCGGCGGGCGAAGCTTGATCCATCCGCCCTGGGCTTTGGCGGGGAAAGGCGGCGAACGCCGGGGCTACGGCGCGAGGAGGTGGCGCAGCGCGCCAATATCAGCCCGACATGGTACACATGGCTGGAACAGGGGCGCGGCGGGGCTCCCTCGGCCGACGTGCTCGACCGGATTGCTCGTGCGCTGATGCTGACGGAAGTGGAGCGCGAGCATCTGTTCCTGCTCGGGCTCGGCCGTCCGCCCGAGGCCCGCTATCGCAGGAATGATGGCGTGACGCCGCGGCTCCAGCGCGTGCTCGACGCGCTGGAGCCGAGCCCTGCCCTCATCCGGACCGCAACCTGGGACGTCATCGCCTGGAACCGGGCGGCACCTGTGATGCTGATCGATTACGGATCGCTGCCGCCCAAGGAACGCAATATCCTGCGCTACATCTTTCTCGATCCGCGGGCACGCGCCATGCAGTATGACTGGGAAAGCGTGGCGCGCTTTGCCCTGGGCGCATTCCGCGTCGATGCGGCCCGCGCGGGCGCGGCGGCAGAGATCGAACCTTTTGTCGAGGAATTGTGCCGGATCAGCCCGGAATTCAGAACCATGTGGCGCGATAATGATTTTCCCGGCGTTCATAGCGAGGCCGTCAAGCACATACGCCATCCGGTTCTCGGTCCGCTCGCATTCGAATATTCGGCCTTCTCTGTCGATGGCCGCACCGACCTCAGCATGGTCGTCTACAATCCGGCAACGCCTGACGATGCCGAGCGGATCAGATCGCTCTTGCCCAAACTTTAGGGTGTGGCGAAGCATGCGCACCCTTGTCGCTCTACGGATGTCTGAAAACCATCTGGCATGACTGCCTTCACGGTGAAACCGACTGCGCCTTCAATCGTAATAGGCCGGGGCGCGCTTGAACCGAGGCCATGCCTCGGGATCATGCCCCGGGACCACTAGGGCATCGGTCTGTTCGGCAAGCGCCCTCAGCTTGCCGACGGATCGCACTGCATCAACGGCGGAAGCCATGAAGCCGGGGAGCGCCTTTTCGTTCCAGTGGTCGAGCGTATAGGCGGCATCGATGGTCAGTAATATTGCGCCTGCGTTCGGCAGCTGCACTAGGAAGGATTGGTGGCCGACGCTGTGGCCCGGTGTGGAGATCATCCGCAACACGCCGTCGCCGTGGAGGTCATAGGTGTCGGTGGCGGCGCCCTCCAGGAAGTGCCATTTCAAGCTGGGACGGTCGAAATCCCTTCGGACATAGGCGCCGGCAGCGAACCAGTCCGGCGCGAAGGCATATTCATATTCGCGGCGCTGGACGATGTGGATCGCATTGGGGAAGCGGCCGATGGCACCACTGTGGTCGGAATGCAGATGGGAGAGCACGACGAAGCGGATATCTTGGCTCGATATGCCGAGTCTTGCCAATTGCGCGACGCATCCTTGCTCTTCGGTCATCACGGGCTGATAGCTGTCGACGACATTGCCCCAATAGCGGCGCGGCGCGGCAAGGCCCTCGGCCGCAAGCCCGCCATCGATGACGATATTGCCCTTGGGGTGGGTGAGCAGAAACCAGGGAACCGGGATTTCATAATCGGCGCCGCCGCCCTGGTTCATTCTGATGTCGTGGGCCTTGCATCGCTGCGTGCCCGATTGAAACATGTAAAGCCTGATATCGCTCATGGGCCGGACCTGTGGTTGACGTTCGATCGCCGTTTTCTGCGATCGAAGGCCTCCTCACTAGGCGGCATCTTCCACTTACATTTATCGGGTGAGCCGATATATTGGCGCACATGGATCTGTTGGTGGCGATGCGCGTCTATGTCAGGGTGGTGGAAAGAGGCAGCATGTCGGCCGCCGCCCGCGATCTCGGCATAGGCCAACCCGCGGTCAGCGAGCGAATTGATCGGCTGGAGCACTATCTCGGCACGCGGCTACTGCTTAGAAACACTCGCAAGCTTTCCGTGACCGATGTCGGCGCCGCCTTCTACGAGCGCAGCAAACAGGTGCTGGAAAGCGCCGACGATGCCCTGACCGTCGCAAACGGCGATCAGTCGCTGCGCGGCACGCTGAGGATCGCGGCCCCGCATGGCCTCGGCGAGGTCATGTTGCCGCCGATCCTGCTGCAGATGCGCAAGCGTCATCCGCTGCTGAAGATCGAGCTGATTCTCAACGACAGGATCGTCGATCCCGTGACGGAAGGCGTCGACATCTCGCTGCGTCTCGGCGATCTCGGCGAAGGCGGCTTCATTGCCCGCAAGCTCGGACATGTCGGCCGCATGCTCGTGGCGTCACCAGACTATCTCGATGAGCATGGAACGCCGACGAAGCCCGATGAGCTTGCCGGCCACCCCTTCCTGCGGGTCTCCGGCCTCTTCAACAGCGGGCGGCTTCCGTTGATCGGACTGGACGGGCGGACCGAACTTGCTGCTATCGACGTCGTGCTCAGCACCAGCCATTGGCGGCCGCTGCACAGCCTCCTGCTGGACGGCGCCGGCATCGGCGTCCTGCAAGGGCCGGTCTGTGCCGATGATCTGGCCAGCGGCGAGCTCGTCCGCCTGCTGCCCGAATTTGCCGTGCCGGGATTTGACCTGCATGCGCTCTATTCGGCGATAAGACCGATTCCGCCGCGGATTCGGCTGGTACTCTCATTGTTGGAAGAGCAGCCGGGCACGGCTTCCCCGCCGGAAAGCTGGCTATTCCTCGGATGACCGCGACGAAAACCCTTCGAAGCCGATCTTGGAGCGGTTCAGTTTTTCACGGAATCTCCGAACCGCTCCATCTCTTTGTGTTCACGCAATCCCGGACGGAAAAGCGCTGCGTACTTTTCCTGGAATGACCTAGAACACCAGCGAACGGTGCAGCTGCGCGCCGGCCCAGGCTCCGTCGCCGACGGCGAGCGACACCGAATGCGGGACACGGGCGGCGTCGCCGCATGCAAAGGCCCCGGGGATATTGGTTTCCTTCATGGTGTCCGTCTGGATCTGCATGCCAAAAGGCGTTTCCTCGAGCGTGCAGCCGAGTCGTTCGGCAATTGGGCTCGAGGGCGATACGCGCGAGGCAGTGAAGAGCCCGGCAAACCGCAGCAGGCGCCCATCGGCAAGCCGCACATCGGCCTTTCCTTCCAGTCTTGAGACCGGCGCTTCCTCGATCGCTATGCGGCGTGCAGCGAGATCGGCGCGCTGCGTCTCGTCCGGAGCGAACGCGTCGTTGAGGAAAAGCGTAACATCGCCCCATTCCGGCAGCAATTGCGCCTGATGCAGCGAAATCGGGCCGGTGGCGATGCAGCCGATGCGGCCTTGATCGAGTTCGTACCCATGGCAATAGGGGCAATGAAATACGCTCCTGCCCCAGCGTTCGCCAAGCCCCTCGATCTCGGGCAAGGTATCGGAAACGCCGGTCGCGAAGAGAAGGCGCCGCCCGCCATGGCGCGCGCCGTCTGCGGTGGTGACGGCAAAGGCATCCTTCTCGCCCTCGGCCGTCTCGGCCGTGCCTTCGATCCAGGTCAAGGTCGGATAGGCGGAAAGCTGCTCGCGCGCCTTGCGGGCGATCTCGCCGGGCTTGACGCCATCCTGGCCGAGAAAGCCGTGGGAGGCATCGGCGAAGCGATTACGACGCTTGCCGGCATCGATGACCAGCACCTTGCGGCGGGCACGGAGAAGCTGGAGGGCGGCCGCCATTCCGGCATAGCTGCCCCCGATGACGATGACGTCATAGGTCATGACAAGGTCCTTTCTGAGCGCCATTGCGCGTGACGCCGCGCAAATTCGGCGGCGAGATCGGCAAGCGTGACATTTTCGAAACGCTGGAGCAGCAGCGCCTCGGCCTCCGCAAAGGCATCATCGAGCACGGAGTTGACCGATTGCTCGACAAGACATTCCGGCGTCTCATTGCGATTGCCGATGGCGAAGACAGCCGGTTCGCCGAGCGCCTCGTGCAGCTGGCGCAACGTGACGGTTTTCAGATCGGCCGCGATCGTCCAGCCGCCGGTATGCCCCTTGGCGGAGTTGACGATGCCAGCCTCGCGCAGCAATCCCATGGTGCGGCGCACGACGACGGGATTGGTGCGCATGCATTGCGCCAGGATTTCGGAGGTCAGCGGCCCATCCTGCTCGGCCATATGGAGCAAGGCGTGAAGAACAGAGGACAGTCGGCTATCGCGTTTCATGTAACTTCAAATATTACGATTCGACGTGACATTCAAGAGCGACGCCGCCTTGAATGATATCCCTGCTGGCGGTGACGATGGCTTGACGCACTTAGGTCATTTGTCCTATTTGTTAGGACAAATGACCTAATCAATCACGAGAAAGCCCATGAGCGCCGCGCAAACACGTCAGCACATCGTCGAAGCGGCAGACCGGCTATTTTACGAACGGGGATTCGAGGCAACATCTTTTGCCGACATTGCCGCGGAGGTGAAACTCTCTCGCGGCAACTTCTACTACCATTTCAAGACAAAGGACGAGATTCTCGGCGCCGTCATTTCAGTCCGGCTGGAAAAGACGCGCGAGATGCTGAATGTCTGGGCCGCAGAAGGTCGCGAACCGGGAGAGCGCATCCGCAGCTTCATCCAAATGCTCATCATGAACCGCGCGAAGATCATGCTCTACGGCTGCCCGGTCGGCACACTCTGCAGTGAACTCGCAAAGCTCGACCACGTCGCGAAGGACGATGCGGGCAAGTTGTTCACATTATTCCGAGATTGGCTTGCGTCTCAATTTTCTGCACTGGGCCGAAAAAAAGACGCAGACAATCTCGCCATGCACATCCTGATGCGCAGCCAAGGTGTGGCGTCGCTGGCAACCGTCTTTCGGGATGAAGCCTTCATCCGGCGCGAGGTCGACGACATGACAGCCTGGCTTGAAGCGCAACGGCCCGCCAACTGAACCAGTGCGGATTCAACCGCTTTCGAAGGAGATACCATGTTTGTCGTAACGCTGAAATTTTCCGCCAACAAGGCTCAGGCCCCGCAGTTCATGGAAGGCCATAACGCATGGATCACGCGTGGATTCGATGATGGCGTTTTCCTCATGACCGGCAGCATTCAGCCGGGCGCCGGTGGCGCTGTTCTGGCACATAATGTGACACGGGCCGATCTACAGGCGCGCGTCGAGAGCGATCCTTTCGTGGCCGAAAACGTAGTGAGCGCGGATATTCTCGAGATCGCGCCAGGCCGTATCGACGAGCGCCTTGCCTTTTTGAAGGCTTGAACCACAACGCAGAATTAGTCCGCGAGTACCAGCCTAGAAAGCGGACCTGATCACCATCTCCGCGCCAAGCACCAGGAGGCAAACCAGAAACCAGCGGCGGAAAGTGGCGGGGCTGACGCGATTGCGGATAATCTGGCCGGTCCACATGCCGGCTAGTGCCGGAACGATCGCAAGAGTGGAGAGTGCGAGATTGTCGATGTGGAAAGCGCCGTGCCAGGCAAGCGCGCCGGCCAGCGCCACCGCGGAGACGGTGAAGGAAAGACCGAGCGCCTGGACCAGATCCTCCTTTTCCAGCCCGAGCGCCTGTAGATAGGGCACCGCTGGCACGACGAAGACGCCGGTCGCTCCGGTCAACAAGCCGGTAATCAATCCGATGATCGGTGACAGCAGCGGCTCCAACCGCGGCGACACGCGAAGCTGGCGGGCAAGAAGGGCGTGGCCAGCATAGGCGATAAGGGCCGCGCCTAGCGCCACCGTGGTCAGGCGGTTATCGTCGCCGGCAAGCATATGTGAGCCGGCGAAGGTTCCGATGGTCACGGCGACGACTAGGGGGAAGAAGCGGCGGGCAAGCGCGCCGCAGCTCGGGCTGGCCAGCAGCTGCCAGACATTGGTGACGAAGGACGGGACGATTAGCAGGCTGGCCGCCGTGAGCGGCGAGATCAGCGCACCCAAAACTCCCATCGCCACCGTCGGAAGCCCCATGCCGGTGACGCCCTTGACCGTGCCGGCGACGAAGAAGGTCACGAAGATCGCCGCGACAAGCCCTATCGAATGATCCATCATGCCTTTTCAGTAGCAGACGCAAAGGCGGGCGCAATGCGGATGATGCGAAGAAAGCCTTCGGCTGTTCCGAAGGCTGGATATGCGGTAACCTGCACTTCATGCGCTTCGATCTGACCGACCTTCGCCTCTTCCTCGCCGTCGTCGATGCCGGCAACATCACGCATGGAGCCGCCGATGTTGGCCTTTCGCTGCCGGCTGCCAGCGAGAGGCTGCGTGAGATGGAGGCGAATGGCGGTGTGCAGCTTCTGGAGCGTGGCCGGCGTGGCATCCGTCCTACACCGGCCGGCGAAGCGCTGGCCCATCATGCCCGATTGATCCAGCGGCAACTGACACAGATGCGCGGCGAGCTTGGCGAACATGCAAGCGGCCTGCGCGCGACGATCCGGCTTCTTGCCAACACCGCCGCGATTGCCGAATACCTGCCGCCACGCCTTGCAGACTGGATGGCAAAACACCCGCAGACGGATATCGACCTCAAGGAACGCCAGAGCGTCGAGATTGCGCGCGCCGTGTCGGCAGGGCTTGCCGAGATCGGTATCCTCTCGAGCGCCGTCGATACGGCGGGCCTGATTTTGCGGCCCTTTGCGATCGACCGGCTGGTGGTGGTCATGCCTCGCGATCATGTGCTGGCGGCGGCAAAGCAGATCGCCTTCGCGGGAATCCTGCATGAGCATTTCATCGGGCTTGCCGGCGGAGCGCTGCAGGATCACATCGACGCACAGGCGGCCCGACTCGGCAGCCGATTGAAAATACGCGTGCGGATGCGGACGTTCGAAAGCATTTGCGAGATGGCGGGCCAGGGTATCGGCCTCGGCATCGTGCCGGAAACTGCGGCGCGGCGCTGCAGCCGATCCGCCAAAACTGCGATCGCTCGCCTCACCGACCCATGGGCGACGCGCCGGCTTTCGATCTGCGCCCGCTCGCTCGAAGAGCTTCCGTCACCGGCCCGCGATCTTTTCCAGCATCTGGCAACGATATGACCCGGCCTGTTGAAAAGACGCGTTAGGATCGACTAGTCTCTCGCGAGGGCTGTCGAGAGGAGACGGCGCAATGGGAGGTGGGTATGGAATTTCACGACGATGAGCTTCACCGCTTCGAAGCCGAAGGGGCCACACCCTTGCCGCACACCGAGACGGAAGGCCATGTCGATCATGATGGCGCGCGTATCTGGTATGCCTCCCATGGCAGCGGCGCTCCCATAATTCTCCTGCATGGCGGGCTCGGAAACAGCGGCAATTGGGGCTATCAGGTTCCGGCCCTGATCGATGCCGGCCATCAGGTTATCGTCATCGACAGCCGGGGCCATGGCCGCAGCACGCGAGACGAGCGGCCCTATACCTACGAACTCATGGCCTCTGACGTTCTCGCCGTCATGGACAGGCTGAAGATCGATAAGGCGGCCGTTGCCGGATGGAGCGACGGTGCCTGCATCGGCTTGGTGCTTGGAAAAACTCATCCGGAGCGCGTTGCCGGCGTCTTCTTCTTTGCCTGCAACATGGACCCGAGCGGCACGAAGGAATTCGTGGCGACACCGGTCATCGAGCGCTGCTTTTCCCGCCACACGAAGGATTATGCCGCCCTGTCGGCTACGCCGGACAAGTTCGATGCCTTCGTCGAGGCTGTCGGCCTGATGCAGCGGACGGAGCCGAACTATACCATTGCCGCTCTCGCCGAGATCGACGTGCCCGTCGCCATCGTGCAGAGCGAGCATGACGAGTTCATCAAGCATGAACATGCCGATCATCTCGCGCGGCACATTCCCGGTGCGCAGCTGATCCTTTTGCCCGGCGTCAGCCATTTCGCGCCGCTGCAGCGACCGGCGCAGTTCAACGCTGCCTTGCTCGGCTTTCTCGCAACGATCCCGGTCTGATACGAGATTCAGTTGCGCACGTCCGATTGTTGGAATAAATGATGACCATCATCTTATTCGAACTCCCGAGACCGAATCGCCGCTGACAGGCCCTTCCGCCCGGGGGAGCAGTTTTCGCTCCAGGCAGGAGAATTTTATGACAGCCATTTTGTTTTCGCCGCTTTCCATTGGCCCCTACGAACTTGCGCATCGCATCGTCATGGCCCCCCTCACCCGCATGCGCGCGAGCCAGCCGGGCAATGTGCCTTCGGCACTGAATGCCGAATATTATGCCCAACGCGCCAGCGAGGGCGGGCTCATCATTTCCGAAGGTTCGCAGGTTTCCCGTACCGGACAGGGTATGCCGGCGACGCCGGGCATCCACACCGCCGAACAGGTCGCCGGCTGGAAGGCGGTGACGGACGCGGTTCATTGCAAGGGCGGCAAGATCTTCCTGCAGCTCTGGCATGTCGGCCGCATCTCCCATTCCTCCCATCAGCCTGACGGTGCTCCACCGATTGCTCCTTCCGCCGTCGCCGCCAAAGGGCAGGCCTTTACGGCTACCTTCGAACGCGTGCCCTTCGAGACGCCGCAGGCGATCGACATCGACCTCATGCCGCTTTTGATCGACGTCTATGCCCAGGCGGCCGCCAATGCCAAGCAGGCGGGCTTCGACGGCGTCGAGATCCATGGTGCCAACGGCTATCTGATCGAGCAGTTCCTGCAGGCACGAACCAACCAGCGCACCGACCAATATGGCGGCTCGATCGAAAACCGCACGCGGCTGCTCCTCGAAGTGGTCGAGGCGGTATCCGATGTTTGGGGATCGGATCGCGTCGGCGTCCGCCTTTCGCCATTCGGCATCGCCAATGACAGCGGCGAGGACGATCCCTTGCGCCTTTATGGCCATGTCATCCGCGAGCTGGACCGGCTGAACCTCGCCTATCTGCATCTGATCGAGCCGCGCGCAAGCGGTGCCGGTCAGGCCGAAGTCGACCGCAAGAACGTGCCTTCGGCTGCGGAACTCTTCCGGCCCGCCTGGTCCGGCACACTGATCGCCGCCGGCAACTTCCGGCCGGATGCGGCCGAGGCCGCACTTGCCGCCGGCCATGCCGATGCCATCGCTTTCGGGCGTCTGTTCATCGCCAATCCGGATCTGCCGGAGCGCATTCGCCGGGGTGCGCCTCTCAATGCCTATCATCGCCCGACTTTCTACGGCGGCGGCGCCGAGGGCTATACCGATTATCCAACACTCGATGCCAGGGAGGCCGCCGAATGAGCACGCCAAGCGCCATCATCGTCGGAGTGGGTGCGGAACAGGGACTGGGTGCTGCGCTCTGCCGGCTTCTCGCGACCAGGGGCTACCATGTCGTCATCGCCGGCCGGACGGCGGCGAAGATCGATCGGGTGGCTGCTGCCATCCAGGCATCCGGCGGCAGCGCCGAAGCGATCGAAACCGATGCGACGGACGAAGCTGCGGTCATCCGGCTGTTCGAGCACGCCTTTACTGACCGGGACGATATCGCTCCGCCCGACCTGGTCGTCTTCAACGCGGGCATCAACCGCCAGATCGGCTTTCGCGATCTGACGGCCGCCCAATTCGAGGAATTCTGGCGCATCTGCTGCTTCGGCGGCTTCCTCGTGGGGCGCGAGGCGGCGCGTCATCTGGCGCCGCTCGGCCGCGGCACGGTGATCTTCACCGGCGCTTCTGCGAGCCTGCGGGGCAAGGCGGGCTTTGCGCAATTCGCCGCCGCCAAGGCGGGTCTTCGCATGATCAGCCAGAGCATGGCACGCGAATTCGGTCCGCTCGGCCTGCATGTCGCCCATACCATCATCGATGGCGGCATAGATGGGGAGCGGCTGCGTTCGCGCCGGCCGGATGTGGATGCCGACGGGTTGCTGAACATCGATGCCATTGCCGAGAGTTATTGGCACATTCATCGCCAGCATCCTTCGGCCTGGACGCAGGAGCTCGATCTGCGCCCCTACAAGGAAAATTTCTGAAGCTGTCACAGAGCATTGGAGCGCGGCATTGTTTTAGCAATTCCGCGACAAGGCCTTGGCGAGAGCGAGGAGCTTCGGGTCTTCAAACCCTGTGCGATGTCTGACGTCGATTTCGCTCTCGCTGTCTGAGGTCACGCTCGGTATCGTGAAAGACCACGCCGATGGGCGCTTCCTACGGCGGAAAAGGCCCGCCAACCGGCGAAGCACGCTCTGCCTGCCGGCCCTGCCCTCATGTTCGGATGGCGGATCGACGGCATTCGGATTGCAGGGATCACCCCATCGATCCTCATAGAGATCCTTGAAGAGATAATTGGTCAGCATCGGCTCACCTTTCATTTTTTGAATCGATTCAATACCAGGCCGCATCCTTTTCTTGAATCGGTTCAATCGTACGCCTTAAAAGCCCGTTGTCAAGCAGAATTGAACCGATACAACTCTATTGCTAATATCCTCCGAAAACACATGGAGGATTTCATTGGCCAAGGGCACCATCAGGCTCGCGGATGTCGCGAAGGCGGCAGGCGTATCGCAGGGGACCGCCTCCAATGTTTTCAACCGGCCCGAAGTGGTGCGCGAGGAAGTGCGAGAGCATGTGCTCGAGACAGCCAAGCGGCTCGGCTATGCCGGGCCGAGCCTGACGGGCCGGCTGTTGCGAGCAGGAAAAGTCAATGCGATCGGCATCGCCGCCGTCGAGCCCTTGGCTTATTTTTTCAATGACCCCTGGGCCAGGGCTCTGCTGGCCGCCGTTTCCAAGGTGTGCGATGCCAGCGGCACCGGTTTGGCTTTGGTTTCAGCCAAGGACCGGCAGACGGTGGACTGGAACGTCAAGAGCGCATTGGTGGACGGTTTCATCCTGCTCTGCGTGCAAGGTGGTGAAAAGCTGGTACAGTTGACGCGCGAGCGGCAATTGCCCTTCATCGCTCTCGCCTTGAACGACGAGGATCCGTCAATCCCCGCAATCAGCGTCGACAACGTAGGAGGCGCGGCCGTTGCGGCACGGCATCTGGCGGAATTGGGCCACAGGCGTTTCGGCGTGCTCGCCACAGAACTGTCGGATGACCATGTCGGGCCGGTCGGCATCGCCGGGATCGAACGGGCGATCTATTCCACCTCCCGCAGTCGCGCGCTCGGTTACTGGCAGGCGCTCGAAGCCTTCGGCATTCGGCGCGAGGACCTGCCGATCTATGAGACGCTCAACGACAAACCGAGCGTCGAAGCCGGGCTGAACTACCTGTTTTCCGCGCCCGTGCCGCCGACGGCGATCCTTGCCATGTCCGACAATATCGCGCTTCTGGCGATCAACTGGCTGCGGGCGCGAGGTCTCTCCGTACCGCAAGACGTTTCCGTCATCGGCTTCGATGGCGTGCCGGAAGGCGGCATGGTGGAACCCGGTCTGACGACGATGGCCCAGCCCTTTGCCGAGATCGCGCAACGGGCGGTGCAGGCCGTCCTCCACGATGCCCTGCCGACCGAGCGCGAGATGATCGGCGTTAGTCTGATCGTCCGCGGCAGCACGGCGGCGCCGAAGCACTAGGTTCGCCACCGGCAAAGCCCGAGGGATTCATGGCGGCGTTAGCATTCCGGAGCAATCGCATGTGAAGCGAGGTCGTTGCTGCGTCCCCGTTCTCCCCTTGGGGAGAAGGAACTTGCAGTGCCGACGTGCCTCGTATGAAATTGCTCCGCTTAGATTCCGGGCATTAACTCGCCTGCTGCGCGCCATCCACGTTTGCCGCCCGCATCTCGATAAGCTGCCGGGCAGCGGCCGCCGCCGCATCCTTGTCGCTTGCCACCTGTACGGTCGGGAAGGCGAACTGGATGCCGTTTTCGTCGAAGGACTGCTTGATCAGGGCCAGCGCGCTGCGGCGGATGACCGAGAGCTCGTTCGGCTTGGCGGTGATCGCCAGCCTGATTTCGATCGCGAAATCGCCGAACTGTTCGACGCCCTTCATCTTCAGCGTCTGGATAATGTTCGGCTTCAGGTCCTCGTCTTCGAGCAGGCGCTGGCCGATATCCTTGACGATGCGCTTCAGCCTTACGAGATCGGTATCGTAGGTGACCTTGACGATGATCTTGTCGATCGCCCAGTCGCGATTCATGTTGTTGACCGCGCCAAGAGAGCCGAAGGGGATCGTTGCCAGCGGGCCGCGCTGGTGGCGCAGCTTGACCGAGCGCAGGCTGAAGGATTCGACGACGCCCTTGTAGTGGCCGCTTTCGATATATTCGCCGATACGGAAGGCATCGTCCCAGAGATAGAAGACACCGCTGATGACGTCCTTGACGATGGTCTGCGCACCGAAGCCGACCGCGACCCCGACAACACCGGCACCGGCGATCAGCGGCCCGATCTGAACACCAAGGCCTGACAACACCATCATGACGGCGATGACGCCAATGACGACAGCAAGGATATTGCGGAAGATCGGCAGCAGCGTCTGCAGCCGGGCGCGGCTCGCCCTTATCTCGTCGGATTCACCGGCGGCGGGCAGAGCTTCCATTACCTTGCCGTCGATATAGGTTTTTGCGAGCTGCCAGACGAGATCGGCGACCAGGAGGATGACGATGCCGCCCAGGATGCCCCTGGCGATACGGCCAACGACCGATTCGCTGCCGGCCATCATCGCATGGGCCTCGACTCCAAGCATCTTGCCGAGCCACAAAGCCGCGAAAGTGATGATCAACGCACGCACGCCACGGTCGAGCAGCACGGCCGCGATCTTGCCGGTACCGAAAATACCGTCGGCCGCATCATGCAGAGCCTCGATTGCCTTTGTCGATACCGAGAGGACGCGCGGCAGCAGGATCGCATAGATGCCGATCCACAGAAGACCGTCGAAACCAGCCACCCAGAGGCACCAGAGCGCCACGAAGAAAATCGTCAGCAGCCAGGAAACCGCCTTCGCTCCATGTTTTTCCGGCGCAAGCGGCCTCGACCACACGGCAGCCGTGGCGATCAGAAACAGACCGATCCCGAGCGTGTAGCCGATGAGGTCGCGCGCGCCTGCGGAAAAATCCAGCGATGTGACGGCCTGTATGATCGCCCAGCCGCAGGCAAAATAGATGGCAAACAGCGTGCATCGCCGATACCAGTAGGATGCGACGCGCCGCCGTTCGGCGATGCGGGCCGAGCCGCCGTCCTCGTCCAGAACATCACCGGTGCGACGCATGGCGATCAATTCCATGACAAGCTTGCCGATGGAGATCGCCAGCCTGATGGAGACCATCGCGATGACGCAGGCGATGGCGAAATTTTCAATGACCGGCGGCCAGTCGAAGGCAAGAAGCGGAACGAGCGTCACCAAGCCATGGATGATCGCGGGTACGACGCCGCCAAGAAACTGGAACCGCGCCGCCTGCAACTCTGTCTCGGTACCATCGGCCTTCCCGGTACGCTGTACATGCCTGGTGTTGATGAAGTGCGAAACCGCGAGTTCGGCGACAAGCCCCAGCAAGAACAGGAGAGCAATCTGAATGATGATGCGCACGAGGCCGACCGACTTGCCCTCACCCTCCAGCTTTTCTGATGCCGCCATGACCTCGTAGGGCAGCGTCATCGCCGCGCCGGAGACCAGCTCGAGGTGATGCCGCGTGTGGCCGAGCATGCCCGATAGAACCGACATTTGATTGCCGTCGGCCGGAGCCGGATCGCCGGCGGTCGCAGATTTATCGCCAGCGGACGCGGGCTGATTGTTGAGTTGCGTGGAAAGCCATTGCCTGACATCAGGCTCGTTCAGCAGCTGGATCAGCTCGCGAATTTTGTCGGGCGGCGGAGTTGCCGGCTGCGGTACGGCCGCATTCTGCGCGAAGACCGCTACAGGCACGGCCAGTACAAAAAGACAAAAGAACAGGCCGCCGATCGTCCACCTGCAGCCCCCGACATTCCTCATTTGCGCTGCCCTTCCCGCCATGGGACCATCCGGCCCGATCCGGCAGACTATACGTGTTTTTGACGCGGGCAAGCAGGCACTTGCCGCGCCCAATCCCCATCTGTCGCCATTGCCGCGCAGAGGTAGCCGCGCTAGGTTCCGCAGCAATACCGTTCAGTGCTCGGGGATGCGCGTGTTCGATTTCCTGAAATGGCTCTTCGGCAGAGGCGGCAAGCGCGCGGAGATGCGTTCCTGCCAAGCCTTCCCGATACAAGAGCCCGAGAGCACGGCCGGCGCCAAAACCCTCGATCTCAATATCCCCGATGAAGCGCTGCGAGATGAAGCAAGCTTTGCGGCCTATCTGCAGGAACGGCTGCCGTTCTTCGGCGACCTGATCCGCGTCGATTTCGATCCGGCCGCCGGCAGCCTGACGCTGCACAGCCGCAACGGCGACACGATGACGAAATTCCTGAACAATGCGCTGCTGGCGCTGCGCGAAAGGCGCGGGCCGCTGCGCGCGCAGGCGCTGCTCAACTATCTCAACATTACGGAAGCCATGTTTGACAAGGGTGAACTCGGCAAGGTCCTGCCGATCCTGAAGGCGCGCGATTTCATCGATGTGGCCCGAAAGCAGATGATGCAGGCCGCCAAGGACGAGCCCAATCCACCGCAATTCGTCTATCTCGACGAGGCGGAAAACCTGATCAAGCTCTTCGTCGTCAACGGCGAGACCACCGTCAGCTACGTTATGGCCGAAGCGCTCGACGACTGGGGCATCGATGCCATGGAACTTGCCGAGATGGCGCAGGCCAACCTGCAGAAATTCCTCGCCAAGACCGGCGTCCAGATCGCCAAACGCAGCCGGTTTCAATATGTCGAGGTGGACGGCCAGTTCGAATCCAGCATCGCCTTCCTGCCGAATTTCTGGGCGCAGGTGCAGGAGCAATCCGGGGGTGCCGCGCCGATCGCCGCCTTCCTGTCACGCGACAAGGTATTCTTCACGCATGAGAACGACAAGGAAGGCCTGCAGCTTCTGGAGCTGATCAGCACCGATCTGAGCGATGTGCCCTACGTTATTTCGCCGGATCAATATCGCTGGGAAAATGGCAGGTGGACGCTGTTTCGGCGCGTCACGCGGATGGAAGCGGCCATTCGCCACTAGAGCCGGATGATTTTAGGTCGGATCGACCTAAAATCTGAATCCGCTCTAGAATCAAGGAAGTAGAGCGTGATGTCGTCCGAAAACTGCCTACACTTTTCGGCATCCCGCTCTAAGAACTTTAGCATTCCGGACGGGAAACCGCTTTAAACCAGCACTTCCTGATCAACGCGATCCTCTGCGCCGAAGAACTTCAGATAGCGTTCGACTTCCGCCGGATCGCCCGTCGCTTTCTGCGGATTGTCCGAGAGCTTGACGGCCGGACGGCCGTTGGCCTCGATGACCTTGCAGACGATCGAGATGGGGTTGAGGCCCCTGAGCTCCGTCGGGGCGCAGCCGGCGAAATCGTTGGTCAGATTTGTGCCCCAGCCGAAGCTCATGCGCACACGGCCGTCGAAATGCTTGTAGGTATCGATGATGGCATCGACATCGAGCCCATCGGAGAAGATCAGCAGCTTCTGGCGCGGATCGCGGCCCATCTTCTTCCACCAGTCGATGATCTTCTCGCCGCCTTCGATGGGCGGGGCGCTGTCGGGGCGAAAGCCGGTCCAGTCGGCCACCCATTCCGGCGCGTTGCGCAGGAAGGAAGCCGTGCCGAAGGCGTCGGGCAGCACCACGAGCAGGTTACCGCCATAGAGGCGGTTCCAGTCGCGCAGGACCTTGTAGGGCGCCTTGCCGAGTTCTTCATCGTTTTTCGCAAGCGCTGCGGCGACCATCGGCAGCTCATGGGCATTGGTGCCGACCGCTTCGAGATCGGAATCCATGGCGAGCAGCACGTTGCTCGTGCCGGTGAAGGCGTGGGGTACGCCTTCCTTCAGCGCTTCGACGCACCAGCGCTGCCAGAGAAAGCTGTGGCGCCGGCGGGTGCCGAAATCGGAAATGCGCAAGTCCGGCAGCTCGCGAAGCCGCTCTACCTTTTCCCACATCTTGGCCTTGGCGCGGGCATAGAGCACATCGAGAGTGAAGGGGCCGAGTGCCCTGAGCGCGGAGCGCGAACGAAGCTCGTTGATGATAGCGAGCGCCGGAATCTCCCACATCGTCGTTTCCTTCCATGAGCCATGGAAGTCGAGAATATATTGGCCGTCGCGCTTCGAGAGTTCGTATTCCGGCAACTGGAAATTCGACAGCCAGGCGAGGAATTCCGGCTCGAAGATCTGGGCGCGGCCGTAGAACGTGTTACCCGCAAGCCAGATCATCTCCTTCTTGGAGAGCCTCAGCGTGCGGGCGTGATCGAGCTGCTCGCGCAACTCCTTCTCGTCGATCACTTCGGCGAGGCGCACGCTCTTGGTGCGATTGATGAGCGAGAAGGTGGCGTCGACGTCGGGGTAGAGCTTCCAGATCATCTGGAGCATCAGAAGCTTATAGAAATCCGTATCGATCAGACTGCGGACGATCGGATCGAGCTTCCAGGTATGGTTATAGACGCGGGTGGCGATATCCGTCTTGGTCATGTCGTTCCTGCCCCGTCTCCTGCCCTGCGGACGTCATGCTTGTCGCCGGCGGTGTGCCGGTACGAGTATATAGAGCGGTTCAGCTCTTCACGGAATCTCTGAGCCGCTCTATCTCTTTGCTTTCACGCAATTCCGGACGGAAAACCGCTGCGCCCTTTTCTTGGAATTGCTCCAGCGCCCTGTTATCAAAAAATGTTGAGCGAAAGTCCAGTCGCTGAAAGAAAATTGATGTCAGGGCAAACTTGCTGCACGAGACTGCGGGGCTCTCGCATTTGAAATGAGATGGTTGCCATATCCCCTTCTCCCCGAGGGGGGGAAGGAACGTACAGCGCCCTCTACGTAAGACTTAGTAACCTCGGCCGCGATCCACCAGATGCTGCAGCGGCTCGCCGCGCTCGAAGCGGGCGATCTGCTCCTCGACTTGGCGCATCAACGCCTTTTCTTCAGACACGGCGGAATCATGCGGCGTGATAATGACATTTTCCAGGTCCCAAAGCGGATCGTCCGTCGCCAGAGGCTCGACGGCAAAGACATCGAGCGAGGCGCCGCCGAGAATGCCGCTGCGGACTGCCGAGGCGATATCGGCCTGCACTTGGCTCTTCCCGCGGCCGGCATTGATGAAGACCGGCTTGCCAAGGCGACCATTGCGGCGGAGCCTGGAAAAGAGCGAGGCATTGTAGATCCCCGTCGTTTCCGGCGTCAGCGGCAGGAGGCCGACGAGAATATCGGTGCGGGCCAGGAACGCATTGAGCCCGGAAGCATCGAAGGTTTCCATGCCGCCGATCTCTTTCTTGCCACGGGACCACCCGATGACGTCGAAGCCCATCACCTTCAGCTTGGCAGCGGCATCGCAGCCAAGCACGCCGAGACCCATAATGCCGACGGTGACTTCGGCGGCCTCTGGACCACTTTGCGGTGCCCAGACATGCTGGCGCTGGTTCCTGAAATGCCCCTGCACATCGCGCAGATGCATCAGGCACTGCATCACGACCCATTCGCTCATGCGCACGGTGAGGCTGCGATCGACGAAGCGGACCATCGGAATATCGGGCAGGCCGGCAATGGACATCATCGAATCGACTCCGGCACCGCCCGAGAAGATCACCTTGAGATTGGGTGCCCGTTCGAAAAGATCGGCATCCGGCTTCCACAGAAGCGCGTAGTCGACATGCGAGAGATCGGCGCTTTTATTGGCAGGATCGGCCAGATTGATGCTGCCGCGATCGGCAAAGGCCGTTTCGAGCGCCTTGGCAACGGTGGCAGGATCGAATTTGAGATCGACGAGAACGGGGCTCTTGGCCGGCATGGTGGTGGTCTCTATTGCTGGATGGCGGCGGTCGGCACCGCCTCGATGTTGAACGCGGCGGCAAGGAGCGCCTTGGTGTAATCCTCTTTCGGCGCCCGGAAGATATCGGCGGACGCGCCCTGCTCGACCACCTTGCCGAAGCGCATGACGATCAGCTCGTTGGCGAGCGCCTTCACCACCTTCAGATCGTGGCTGATGAAGAGATAGGCAAGATCGTGCTTCCGCTGCAGGTCGCGCAGGAGATCGACCACCTGCGCCTGCACGCTCATGTCGAGCGCCGAAGTGGGCTCGTCGAGCATGACGAAACGCGGCTTCAGCACCATGGCACGGGCAATCGCGATGCGCTGGCGCTGGCCGCCCGAGAATTCATGCGGGAAGCGCCAACGGGTGGAGGGATCGAGGCCGACCTCCTCCAGCGCCCAGCAGACGCGCTTGTCGCGCTCATCGGCCGAAAGCGAACGCTCATGCACCTTGAGCCCCTCGGCGATGATTTCGCCTACCGACATGCGTGGGCTGAGTGACCCGTAGGGGTCCTGGAAGACCACTTGCAGCTGATTGCGCAGCGGCCGCATTTCGCGGAACGAATAGCCGGCTATATCCTTGCCGACAAAGGCGATGCGGCCCTTGGAGGAAATAAGCCGAGCAAGGGCGAGACCAAGCGTGGTTTTGCCCGAACCGGATTCGCCGACGACGCCAAGCGTCTGGCCGGCCCTGAGCTTCAGATCGATGCCGTCGACCGCCTTCACATGATCGACAATCTTGCGCATGAAGCCAGCCTTGATCGGGAACCAGACGCGAATGTCGCTGCCTTCCATGACCACGGGCTTGTTCGCATCGCTTGCCGGCGGCTCGCCGCGCGGTTCGGCTGCCAGCAGATGGCGGGTATAGTCATGCTGCGGCCGGGTGAAGACATCTTCCACAGTACCGGTCTCGACGATCTTGCCCTTGGTCATCACGCAGACACGGTCGGCGAACTTGCGGACGATGCCGAGGTCGTGGGTGATGAACAGCATCGACATGCCATGTGTGCCCTTGAGATCGCGCAGCAGCTCGAGGATCTGCGCCTGCACGGTCACATCGAGGGCCGTCGTCGGCTCGTCGGCGATCAGCAGTTCGGGGCGGTTGGCGAGCGCCATGGCGATCATCACGCGCTGGCGCTGGCCGCCGGACAGCTCGTGCGGATAGGCCTTGAGCCGCTTTTCCGGCTCGCGGATGCCGACCTGGTTCAAAAGCTCCAGCGTGCGGCTGCGTGCGGCCTCGCCCACCATGCCCTGATGCAAGGCCAGTATCTCGCTGATCTGCCTTTCGATCGAATGGAGCGGATTGAGCGAGGTCATCGGCTCCTGGAAGATCATCGTGATGTCGTTGCCGCGCACGGCGCGCAGCTCGCTATCCGATGCCTTCAGCATATCCTTGCCCTTGAACAGGATTTCGCCGGAAGGGTGGCTTGCGGCCGGATAAGGCAAAAGCTTCAGGATCGAATTGGCTGAGACCGACTTGCCGGAACCGGATTCGCCGACCAGCGCCACGACCTCGCCCCGATGAATATCAAAGGAAACACCGTCGACAGCAATCGAGGTCTGCCCGCCCTGATGAAAGGCGACAGAGAGATTGCGGACGGACAGTAGCGGAGTGGAGTTTTCGCTCATCGGAACGTCTTCCTCGGATCGAAGGCGTCGCGCACGGCCTCGCCGATGAAAATCAGCAGCGACAGCATGATCGACATGGTGAAGAAGGCCGAGAGCCCCAGCCAGGGAGCCTGCAGGTTGGATTTGCCCTGGGCGATCATTTCACCCAGCGACGGCGAGCCGGGCGGCATGCCAAAGCCTAAGAAATCCAGTGAGGTGAGTGTGGAGATCGAGCCCGACAGGATGAAGGGAACGAAGGTCAGCGTTGCGACCATCGCGTTCGGCAGCAGGTGGCGGTACATGATCGTGCGGTTGTTGACGCCGAGCGCTCGGGCGGCGCGCACATATTCGAAATTGCGCGCCCGCAGAAACTCGGCGCGCACGACGCCGACGAGGCCGACCCAGGAAAACAGGAGCAATATGCCAAGGAGGATAAAAAAGCCGGGCGGCAGCACCGATGCAATGATCAGCAGGATGTAGAGCACGGGCATGGACGACCAGATTTCGATGAAACGCTGCATCAAAAGGTCGGTCCAGCCGCCGAAATAGCCCTGTATCGCGCCGGCGCAGACGCCGACGACGGCCGAGCAGATGGTAAGCGCCAAGCCGAACAGCACCGAGATGCGGAAGCCGTAGATCAGGCGGGCGAGGACGTCGCGCGCCTGATCGTCCGTGCCGAGCCAATTGAAATTGCTCCAATTACAGTTCGGATCGGCCGCGCCGGCCGCGTAACCCGAGCAGCGAGCCTCCTTGCTCATCATCCAGAAAGGCGGGGTCGGCGCCGACATTCCCTTGGGAAGGTTGGAATTGGCGGTCTGATAAGAATAGCGGATCGGCGGCCAGACCATCCAGCCATGGGCATTGATCTCGTCCTGAATATCCTGGGCGCGATAATCCGTCTGTGCCAGGAAACCGCCGAACTTCTCCTCGGGATAATCGACGAAGATCGGCGTCAGGATCTCGCCCTTGTAGGAGACGAGGATCGGCCGGTCGTTGACGATGAATTCGGCGCCGAGGCTGAGGATGAACAGAACCAGGAAAACCCAGAGCGACCAGTAGCCGCGGCGGTTGGCTTTGAAATTCTCCCAGCGGCGCACATTGGTCGGCGAGAACAGCCCCTTGCGCGGCGGCTTCACAGTCGTCGGAAGCGTCTGCTGATTGGCTGCGTCCATCATACGTCCCTCCGCTCGAAGTCGATGCGCGGATCGATCCATGTGTAGATCAGGTCGGAGATGAGGCTGACGACCAGGCCAAGCAGCGAGAAGATGAAGAGCGTGGCAAAGACCACCGGATAGTCGCGCTGGACGACGGAGAGATAGCTCAAACGCCCCAGGCCATCGAGCGAGAAGATGTTCTCGATCAAGAGCGAGCCGGTGAAGAAAGCGGAAATGAAGGCGCCGGGAAAGCCGGCAATGACGATGAGCATGGCGTTGCGGAAGACATGGCCATAGAGTACGCGCCGCTCGGAAAGGCCCTTGGCGCGCGCGGTGATGACATATTGCTTCTTGATCTCCTCGATGAAGGAATTCTTCGTGAGCAGCGTCGTCGTCGCGAAGGCGGCAAGCGACAGCGAGATCAGCGGCAGCACCAGATGCCAGAGATAATCGAGAATCTTCCGCCACCAGCTGAGATCGGCAAAATTGTCCGAGACGAGGCCGCGCAGCGGGAACCAGTCGAAGAAGGAGCCGCCGGCAAACAGCACGATCAGCATGATGCCGAACAGGAAGCTCGGGACTGCGTAGCCGATGATGATAATGCCCGACGTCCAGACATCGAAGGTCGATCCGTCCTGCACCGCCTTGCGGATGCCGAGCGGGATGGAAATGGCATAGGAGAAGATCAGGATCCAGATGCCGAGCGAGATCGATACCGGCAGCTTCTGCGCGATCAGATCGATGACCGTCGTGTTACGGAAGAAGCTCTCGCCGAAATCGAAGCGGATATAGTTCCACATCATCTGGCCGAAGCGTTCGAGCGGCGGCTTGTCGAAGCCGAACTGCTTGTCGAGCTTGGCGATCAGCTCGGGATCGAGCCCCTGTGCGCCGCGATATTTCGAGCTGCTGTCATCGAAGGATTGCTGGGCAGCCAGGTCCGTACCGCCACCCGACAGGCGACCATTGGCATTGTCGCCCTGCCCGGTCAGCTGCGCGATGACCTGCTCGACCGGGCCGCCCGGCGCAAATTGCACGATGGTGAAGGAAATGGCCATGATGCCGACGATGGTCGGAATCATCAGCAGGAGGCGTCGCAGAATATAGGCGCCCATCAGCCCGCCGCCCCCCCGAAGAGGAATATATCCCGCCTCGCCTCAATCCATCTGTCGATCAATTCACATTCCCTTCCGCCGGATGCAGGCCGGCGCAATTATATCAGCGTGAAACTACCCGAATCAGCCCTGAGCATTTGGAGCCAGCAGACTCATCATTGCAAGAGAGGCTCACTTTCCGGCGCTCTTCGACCACCAGACATCCGGGAAGCCGATGGAATAATAGGGTAGCTCGGGCAGATGCTCGAACTTGTCCCAATAGGCTATCCTGGTCGTCGTCCCGTAGAACATCGGCAGCACATAGTGATGGGCAAGCAGCACGCGGTCGAGCGCCTTCACCGTCGCCTCCTTCTCCGTGACATCCTTTGCGAAGATCACCTTCTGGATGAGCGCATCGACGCCGGCGTCGGCTATGCCCGCATAGTTGCGGGACCCCTGACGGTCGATAGAGGCCGAGCCCCAGAAATCGGCCTGCTCGTTGCCGGGATTGAGCGTCTCTCCCCAGACGACCCAGATCATGTCGTAGTCGAAGCTGCGAATGCGATTGATATATTGTGACGTATCGACGGTCCGAATGCTGGNATCGATACCGATGCGCTTCAGGTTTTGGATGTAGGGTAACACTGAACGTTCCTGCGAGGCGCTGCCCAGCAGCAACTCCAGCGTAAACGGCTGGCCGGTGTGCGCATTCACCATCTTGTTGCCCTTCAGGACCCAACCCGCGTCCTTGAACAGGGCGATCGCCTTGCGGAAATTGTCGCGTGCTTTTTGCGGATCGCCACCGACGGGATTGGCATACGGCGTAGTGAAAACCTCGGCCGGCACCTTGTCCTTCACGCTGTTCAACACATCAAGTTCCTGCCCCTGCGGCAGTCCGGAAGAGGCGAATTTCGTACCGAAGAAGAAGCTGTCGACGCGCGTCAATTTTCCGAAGGAAAGCGTCCGATTCAGCTCCTCGAAATCATAGACATAGTTCAGCGCCTCGCGAACGCGTTGATCCTTGAACCGCTCCCGCCGCATGTTGGGAACCAGCGCCTGCATGATGCCGACCGAGCGTAAAGAATTGGGAAGTTCTTCGCGCTTGATGCGGCCGTCCTTGGCGGCCGGAAAATCATAGGCGGTCACCCAATGACTTGTCGAATTATCCTGCCAATAGTCGATAGCCCCACCGCGAAACGCCTCGAAAGCGACATCATAGTCGGCGAAATAGGTGTAGGAAATCGACTTGAAATTGTTCTCTCCGACGTTGACCGGCAGGTTCTTGCCCCAATAGTCGTCACGCAGCTCGTAGCGGATCGACGCGCCCGGCTGCACCGATGCGATCTTGTAGGGACCGGATCCCATCACGGGTTCAAGCGTGGTGCTGGAGATATCGCGCTGCTTGCCATCAGGCCCTTTGCCTTCCCACCAATGTTTCGGCACGATGGTAAGCTGGCCGAGGATCGAGGGTAGCTCGCGATTACCCTTCTCGTCGAAACGAAAGGTGACATCGCGTTCGCCTGTTTTTTCGGCGCTGACGACGTGAGCGTAGTAGCTCGTCGCCATCGGATTGAGTTCTTTGGTTTTCTCGAAGCTGAAGATGACGTCCTCAGGCGTCACTGGCGTACCGTCGGCCCATTTTGCTTCGGCACGCAGCCGGAAGACCGCGCTGGAAACGTCGTCAGGATAGGAGAGACCTTCTGCAAGCAGACCATACGAGGAATTGGCCTCGTCGTCGGCCTTCTTCAGCAGCGTGTCGTAGACCAGCCCCGTCCCCTCGGCGGGATTGCCCTTAAACAATACCGGATTCAAAGTATCGAAGGTGCCGTTGCTCGAAAGCTTCACCTCGCCGCCCTTGGGCGCATCCGGATTGACATAATCGAAATGCTTGAAGCCGGGCTGGTATTTGAGATCGCCGAGGATGGCCGTGCCGATGCGGAATTGCTGCTCTTCGGCTTTCAAGGATAGAGGCATTGCCAGCAGGCAAAAAAGAGAAACGACCAAGCCTGCTTTCAATCGCGACAATGCCATCCATGATCTCCCGATGATTTCTGGAGAATCAGCATAAGGCAAATGAGGGCAAAAAGCAGGACGCAATCGCCCATCTCTTCACTTGCAGTCGGCCGGCCATTGGCGAAATCAGCTTTCGGAGGTAGCTTCCTCCAGGCGCCGGCGCAGCATCAGGCGCAATTCGGCGAGGACGCGCCGATCCTCCGCGGCTTCCGGCTCGCTGGCGACAACGACGGCGATACGCAGCAGTTCGAGCACGATGCCCGACATCAGCGCCACATCGTCGGATATGGGCGGCCGCGCCTGTCGAAGGACGTTCGCAATCAGCTCCTTCAGCTCCGCACGCGAGCGCGCCTTGCGCTCCTTGGGGATATCGCGGCGTCCGGCAAGCACTGAAAGCTCCGGATATTCCTCGATGAAAGCGGCAAGCATATCGAAAATCGCCTCGCCGCCATCGGCTGCGGAAAGCCTGGCGCTCCGTTCGGCCAGATCGCGAAGCCCCGCTTTCAGCCGTTCCAGGCGATCGATATGCAAGGCTTCGGCGAGCAAAGGCTTGGTGGGAAAGAACTGATAGAGCGAGCCGATCGACGAATGCGCCTCGGCCGCAATCTCTGTCATCGTTGCCGCGTCGTAGCCTTTGCGCGCAAACACCCTCGCCGCCGCTTCGAGCAGAACGACGACACGGTCATGGCCGCGCTGCCGCTTCGGCGCGCGCGTCTTTAATTCTTCACTTGATTTTTGTGAGGCAATCCTCATATTTTTCATTGTGAGGATACCCTCATGTTTTCTCGGAGCCCCAGATGTCACTATACGATCCCAAGACCACCGCTCTTGTTTCCATCGACCTGCAAAGCCTCGTTCTCAACCGGCCGCTCGCGCCCTACTCCGCCCAGCAGATCGTCGCCAATACGGTCGCCATCGCAAACAGGCTGAAAGCCGATGGCGGAACGACCGTGTTCGTCACATTCGGATTTTCGGCAAACTATATCGACGCTGTCAATCAGCCGACCGACGAAAGCTTCCCGCTTCCGCCCGGAGGCCTGCCGCCGGCTGTGCTGGAGGCTCCCGCCGAGATAGCGGCGCTGACTCCAGATGTCGCGATCGTCAAGCACCAGTGGAGCGCCTTCTATGGGACGGAACTCGATTTGCAGCTGCGTCGTCGCGGCATCAATACGCTGATCCTGACGGGCGTTGCCACCAATTTTGGCGTGGAAGGCACCGCGCGCGATGCTCATGCGGCAAATTACGCCGTCATTGTCGCCGAAGATGCCGTGACGACCCTCTCGCAGGAGATGCAGGATTTCGCCTGCACCAAGGTGCTGCCGCGGCTGTCGCGCATCCGCAAGACAGCGGAAATCCTGGCAAACTGACGCGTCCGAAGCAAAGCCCATGCGAGGAAAGGCGGCCACCAATCGGCCATCTGTGATTGCTGTGGATTCACTTCCATCCTGTTTCAGGATAGTCTCGCCGCAAATCACTTCGGCTAATGCCGACCGCCTTTCAAGGATATGCATGGCTTCACTTCTGGCTCGCGCCTTTCGAACGATCGGCAAAATTTCCCTCGCCACCTCGATCGGGATGGGTCTTGTCGCCGGCGATGCGCTGGCGCAGCAGGCCGCACCTTCGCCCGGAAGTGCCAAGGCGGTCTTCGGAGCCGTCACGCTGCCGACGCAGGGATCGCCGCAATCGATCGGCTTCTACGCCAAAGGCTGCCTTGCCGGCGCCGTCGCCCTGCCGGCCGACGGCCCGACCTGGCAGGCCATGCGCCTGTCGCGCAACCGCCGCTGGGGCCGACCGGAGATGATCGGCCTCCTGGAGCGGCTATCGCGCGATGCGGCCAGGAATGACGGCTGGCCGGGCCTGCTCGTCGGCGATATCTCGCAGCCGCGCGGCGGCCCGATGATCAACGGCCATGCCTCGCATCAGATTGGCCTCGACGCCGACGTCTGGCTGACGCCGATGCCACAGCGCAAGATAACGGCGGAGGAGCGCGAAGCCCTGCCCTTCACCACGATGCTCGCCAAAGACAAGTTCCTGACGATCAACGACAAGGTCTGGACGCCGGCGCATGCCCGGCTGCTGATGCGCGCGGCCAGCTATCCCGAGGTCGAGCGCATCTTCGTCAACCCGGCGATCAAGAAGAAGATGTGCGAGACCTGGACGGGCGATCGCAGCAATCTCGGCAAGCTGCGGCCGGAATACGGACACGACTCGCATTTCCATATCCGCCTTCGCTGCCCCGCCGGCTCTGCCGGTTGCACGGGGCAGGCACCGGTCGCCGCCGGCGATGGCTGTGACAAATCGCTCGCCTGGTGGTTCGGACCCGAGCCCTGGGCCAAGCCGAAGCCTAGCACCAAGCCGCCGGCCAAGCCGCGCGAGGTCATGGTTTCCGATCTGCCCAAGACCTGCCGGGCCGTGTTGGCGGCACCCCCCGTTGTTTCCGCGCGCGCCGCTGCTTCTGACGTCGGAGGTGTCAGCGCGTCGGCCGAAACGGACGCGATGCCGGCCTCCCGCGATACGCCGCCCAGCCAGATCCCGCAGCATTGAGGCCCGGACCATCCTTTGCCGAGGCAGTCTTTCAAAACGCGCCCCCTTGGTATAGAAGGCGGATAAATCGATTGAAAGCATCGGGTGGAGTAAAGATTCATGGNCGGCAGCAAATGCATCGCATTGATCGCGCATGATCAGAAAAAAGATGCGATGGCGGAATTTGCACGGCGCAATGAGGCCGCCCTTGCCGATTGGAACATCGTCGCCACAGGCACGACGGGCGGCCGCGTCCTCGACACCTGCCCCGATCTCAAGGTCACTCGATTGAAAAGCGGCCCGCTCGGCGGCGACCAGCAGATCGGCGCCCTCATCGCTACCGGAGAGATCGACATGCTCGTCTTCTTCATCGACCCCCTCACCCCCTTGCCGCACGATGTCGACGTGAAGGCATTGACGCGGCTTGCCGTTCTCTACGACATTCCGATGGCGCTCAACGAATCCACCGCCGAGCGGCTGATCAAAACACTGAACCATTAATCCGCCTTGCCGGCGGCAGACCACGGACCTGGCCATGCCCGAGCTCAATCACAGCGATGCCCCCCTGCCTTTTCCAATTCTGATCGGCGATATCGGCGGCACCAATGCCCGTTTCTCGATCCTTGCCGATGCGGACTCCGAACAGGAGCATTTTCCGGTCGTGCAGACGGCAAATTTCGCGACGATCGACGATGCCATCAAGCTGACCCTCGAGAACAGCAAGGTGCGGCCCCGCTCGGCAATTCTCGCCATGGCCGGCCCGGTGCAAGGCGATGAAATTCCGCTAACCAATTGCGACTGGGTGATCCGTCCGAAGACGATGATAGCCAATCTCGGCATCGAGGACGTGCTCGTCATCAACGATTTCGAGGCGCAGGCGCTGGCGATCGCCGAGATTTCCGACGAGCATCGCCAGACCATCGGCCAAGCATCCGGGAACATGACCGCATCGCGCGTCGTGCTCGGGCCGGGCACCGGGCTTGGCGTCGGCGCCCTGGTCCATACCCAGCATCAATGGGTGCCTGTGCCGGGCGAAGGCGGGCATATCGATCTCGGGCCACGCACGGAGCGCGACCTGCAGATCTGGCCGCATCTGGAGCCCATCGAAGGCCGCATCTCGGCCGAGCAGGTGATCTGCGGCCGTGGCCTGCAGAACCTCTATCACGCCATCTGCGCGGCTGACGGCATCGAACCGAGCCTCAAGGAGCCGGCCGATATCACCAATCATGCACTCGCCGGCACCAACAAGCAGGCCGAAGAGACGCTGACGCTGTTCGTCACCTATCTCGGCCGTGTCGCCGGCGATATCGCCATGATCTTCATGGCGCGCGGCGGCGTCTTTCTCTCCGGTGGCATCCCGCAAAAGATCCTGCCGGCGCTGCAGAAGCCGGAATTCCGTGCCGCCTTCGAAGACAAGGCGCCGCACACGGAGATGATGAAGACGATCCCGACCCATGTGGTCGTCAATCCGCTGGCCGCGCTTTCGGGACTTGCAATCTATGCCCGCAAGCCGGCAAGCTTCGGCCTTGCGACCGAGGGCCGCCGCTGGCGGCGTTAATCGCCCGGCAAACAACCAATGGCGCGCCGAAACAGCCGGCGCTATACCTTTTTGAAGGGGTCGCGTTCCTCTATAATGGACGCGGCTCCGTGAGCGGCCTTAACCAGCGCGGCAAGCCATGTCTAGCCAAAGCCGTGCTAACTCTTTAATAGAGGCGCGGAAGCACGCGACACATGCGGCTCACTTGGTCCATGACAGGAAGCCGATTATTGAAATTGCCTGACCCGAAAAGCAAGAGCGTCGACAGCGAGGCCATTACCGGCATGCTGAAGCGCATTATCGCCGAGAACGGCCGCGACCATATCCGCGGCTATACAATCGCGATTACCTGTCTGATCCTCGTCGCCCTTTCGACTGCCTACATCGGCTACATCGTCAAATCGGTCATCGACAGCGCCTTCGTCGCGCGCGACATCGTCGATGCATGGCGTATCTGCTTCAGCATCTTCGTTGTTTTCGTGGTGCGCGGCTTTGCGGGATATTTCCAGTCGGTCATCCTGTCCAAGATCGGCAACAACATCATCGCGCGCTATCAGCNCCGTCTCTATTCGCATCTGATGACGCTGTCGGTCGGCTATTTCAGCGAAGCCCGTTCCGCGCAGCTCGCCGCCCGGATCAGCCAGAACGTCTCGGGCGTCCGCGATGTGATGAACCTGACGATCACGTCCACGGCGCGCGACCTTCTAACCTTCATCTCGCTGCTCGGAGTCATGGTCTTCCAGGACCCGGTGCTCAGCATTGCATTCGTCATCATCGCGCCGCCGCTCTTCCTGGCCCTGCGCTATATTTCCAAGCGTCTGCGCTCCGCCACGCGCGACGCGATCGTCCTGAATAGCCATGTGCTGGGCGCGATGCAGGAGACCATCCAGGGCATTTCCATCGTCAAGGCCTTTACGATGGAAGACGAGCTCGAGAGCAAGATCAACAAGCTGATCACTGCGGCCGAGCACCGGCAGAACCGCATCGCCCGCCTGTCGGAGCGCAACGGCCCGCTCATCGAAACCGTCGCGGGCTTTGCGATCGCCAGCCTCTTTGCCTATGCCGCCTACCGGTCGATCTACGACAAAGTCTCGCCGGGCGTGTTCTTCTCCTTCGCCACTTCGCTGCTGCTCGCCTATGATCCGGCGCGGCGTCTCGCCAAGCTGCAGGTCCAGCTGGAGCGCGCGGTCGTCAATGCACGGATGATCTATGAGCTGCTCGACATGGAACCGCGCCAGCGCGACCTGCCGGATGCCAAGCCGCTCACGGTGAGCGGCGCCCGCATCGAATTCCGCGACGTGCATTTCGCCTATGGCGACGAAGCGGTCCTGTGCGGCGTGAGCTTCACCGCCGAGGGTGGGCAGACCACGGCGCTCGTCGGCCCTTCCGGCGCGGGCAAATCCACCGTCATCAATCTCATCCCGCGCTTCTACGACCCGAAATCCGGCAGCATCTTCATCGATGGGCAGGATATCGCCCATGTGACGAAGCAATCGTTGCGCCGGCAGATCGCCTATGTCTCGCAGCAGCCCTATCTCTTCGAAGGCACGATCCGCGACAATATCCGCTACGGCCGCCCGGAAGCGACGGATGCCGAGATCGAGCAGGCGGCTCGCCTGGCCTATGCGCATGATTTTATCGAGGCGCAGCCGATGGGCTACGATACGCCGGTCGGCGAAAACGGCGTGACGCTTTCCGGCGGCCAGCGGCAGCGCCTGTCGATCGCCCGTGCGCTGGTGCGCGACGCGCCGATCCTGCTTCTGGACGAGGCGACCTCGGCGCTCGACACGGAATCGGAAGCCGCGGTGCAGAAAGCGCTGGAAGAGGCAATGAGCGGCCGCACGGTGGTCGTCATCGCACACCGCCTGTCGACTGTGGTGCGTGCCGAGAAGATCGTTGTCATGCAGAACGGCCGGGTTGTCGAAGAGGGCAACCACGAGACGCTTGCGGAGGCCGACAACGGCCTCTACGCTCGCCTCAACAACCTGCAGCGGCCGGCCATTTCAAGCAATTCCCGCAAATAGACGATAGGACGACATGAGCGACGATGCGATGAAGCTGGTGGTAGTTGGAGCGGCGGGCCGCATGGGACAGGCTCTCATCCGCATCATCCACGCAACGGACGGCGTAACCCTGCATGCCGCGGTCGCGCGCCCCGGCTCCGCCTTCATCGGCAAGGATGCCGGCGAGATCGCCGGATTGGGGCCGATCGGCATTCCCGTCACCGACGACCCGCTTTCCGCCTTCCTTCATGCCGAAGGCGTTATCGATTTCACAACGCCGGCGACCAGCGTCACCTTTGCCGGGCTTGCCGCGCAGGCACGCATCGTTCACATCATCGGCACGACCGGCTGCTCGGACGAGGATGAGGCCAAGTTCAAGGCCGCCGCGCGCCATGCCCGCATCGTCAAATCGGGCAATATGGGCCTCGGCATCAATCTTCTCAGCGTACTTGTCGAACAGGCTGCACGCGCACTGCCTTCGAACGACTGGGACATCGAGGTGCTGGAGATGCATCATCGCCATAAGGTCGATGCGCCTTCGGGCACGGCACTGCTGCTCGGCCAGGCGGCGGCAAAGGGCCGCGGCATCGACCTCAACGACAATTCCGTTCGCGTGCGCGACGGCCATACCGGCCCGCGCCCGGCGGGCACGATCGGCTTTGCGACCCTGCGCGGCGGCGGCGTGGTCGGCGACCATTCGGTGATCTTCGCCAGCGAAAGCGAGCGGCTGACGCTCTCGCACAATGCCGGCGACCGTTCGCTGTTTGCGCGCGGCGCGCTGCAGGCGGCACTCTGGGCGCGCGACAAGAAACCCGGCTTCTATTCCATGCTCGACGTTCTCGGGCTCTCCGCACGTTGATGCGATCCCCGAGCGGGTCGGCAGGGAACTGTTGAACCGCTTCAGCCTTTTACTGTCTCGCAATTCCCCAACGGAAAGCGGCAACGCACCTTCCCTGGAATTGCTCTATCAAGGAGAAAATTTATGAGCGGCACTCTCGTTCTCGTACGTCACGGGCAGAGCGACTGGAATTTGAAGAATCTCTTTACCGGCTGGAAGGACCCCGATCTGACCGCGCTCGGCATCGAAGAGGCAAGGACCGGCGGCAAGGCACTGGCCGATTACGGCATCAAGTATGATATCGCCTTCACCTCTGCGCTGACGCGCGCCCAGCATACGCTGAAAATCATCCTCGATGAAATCGGCCAGCCCGATCTCGAAACCATTCGGGATCAGGCACTGAACGAGCGGGACTACGGCGATCTCTCCGGCCTCAACAAGGATGACGCCCGGGCCAAGTGGGGCGAAGAACAGGTTCACATCTGGCGCCGCTCCTACGACGTTCCGCCGCCCGGCGGCGAAAGCCTGCGCGACACCGGCGCCCGCGTCTGGCCCTACTACCTGACGGAAATCCTGCCGCGCGTGCTTTCCGGCCAGAACGTGCTGGTCGCGGCGCACGGCAACTCGCTGCGCTCGCTCGTCATGGTTCTCGACCGTCTCAGCAAGGCTCAGATCCTTGAGCTCAACCTCGCAACCGGGGTACCTATGGTCTACAAGCTCAAGGCCGATTCCACCGTCGCCTCGAAGGAAGTCCTCGGCGACATGTCCGGCGCGCATTGAGCGCCAAGCATCTGGGCCAAAAGGCCCTCACCACCCCCTCTCCCCGTTTGCCGGGGAGAGGGGACGGCGTTTCCGAAACCTGCGATCTTGATGCGATCGAGGGTGCGTTTTTCTCTTCGACAGGCCTGACAGGCGATATGAAGGTGGTAGCCTCACCGAAATGTGTTACATTGTAGTACGCGCGTAACACATAGGCTGGATATGACGGACGCAACGTTTACCTTCCGAGTTGAAGAAGAGTTGAAGGCGGCTTTCAGCGAGGCTGCGAAAGCGCATGATCAAACCGGTGCGCAGCTGCTCCGAGCTTTCATGCGCGACTATGTACGGCGCCAGCAAGATGCCGCTGACTACGACATGTGGTTTCGCCAGCAGGTTCAGGCCGGCTTTGCTTCCGCCAATGCCGGCAACCTCATTCCTGACGACAACGTAGACGCTGAATTCGCCGCCTTGCGAGAAGAAACACGCCGCAAACTCAGCGGGCGTTCTTCGTGAAACTTGCTTGGGCTCCCGAAGCAAGAGCCGACCGACGCGCCATCTATACCTACATCGAGGCCGAAAACTCCTCAGCGGCAATCACGCTGGACGAACTCTTCGCCAAACGGTCGAAACATCTCATCACCCATCCAATGACGGGCCGACCCGGCCGCGTATCCGGAACACGAGAACTCGTCGTGCATAGAAACTATTTGCCGGTTTATGACCTCGCAGGCGAGACGGTGCGCATAATCCGCATTCTGCATGCCGCACAGCAATGGCCGCCGGACGATTTTCAGCCGATTTGCTAACTCAGCTTTAATTTTCGACGGTGAAGCGCACCCTGTCGGCGGCGAAGCGGGAAATCGAATATTGCACCGGAACATTGCCAAGATCTGCATTGAGAGCTTGGGCGACCAGTACGATGGCGCCTGGAGATAGTTGTAGATCGGTGAGATCGTTTTCGTCGGCATGCGTCGCGGTGATTTCGGTGACGACGCGGACGTAATCCGGAACGCCAAGCTCCTTGAATGCCTTCGTGATCGATCCGGTCGCCCGGTAGATCTCGGCTATATCGCCGAAACGATCGGCCGGGAACCAGCTCGTGGCGCGCGACACCGGGCGTTGGTCCGCTTGGCCTAACGTTTCGAGGCGCACAAGCCGCGTGCCGGTCTTGATCTTGAGCTGCCGGGCCAACTCCATGCTCGCTGCCTCTTCGCCCGATGCAAGCAGGACGCTGCGGGTCTCGCGCACCTGATCGCCGATCCCCTGCGAAAAGCGCGTCCGCTTCGAAATCGGAAAACTCAGCCGCTCCTTGCGCTCGACGAGCGTTCCGCGTCCCTGGACGGCTCTGACGATGCCTTCCTGTGCCAGCGCCGCCAGCGCGCTTCGGATCGTGTGCCTGTTGACGCCGAACTGCAGCGCCAGCGTCGTTTCCGGCGGCACCATGCCCGTCTCGTCGAAATCGCCGTGATTGATGGACGTGCGAATACGGTCGGCAATCTGCCGCCAGAGCGCCACGCCCGTCTGTCTCTGTATCTTCTGCCCCGCCATTTCGGCCACTCGCCCTGTCACACGCTTGTCACGACTCGCTAATAGATATAAAACTATCTTGTATGGTTGTCTATATCAATAGACATTTAAGGGAAGACGCGATGAATTCAGCACAAAGGCAGGAAGCGGCCGCACAGGAGCGTCGAGAGCGCAAGCGGGTCGCCGATCTTCTGGCGCAGGCGGAGCGCGACGAGCTTGAGGCAGCCTGGGAAGCCTTGCCGAGCAAGCCGGCGGCACAGCCGGTGCGCGGACCCGAGACCGGGCTCGTCATGGTGCGCGGCCGCATCGGCGGTGGCGGCTCCCCCTTCAACCTCGGTGAAGTCACGGTAACGCGCGCCACCATCCGTCTGGCATCCGGCACGATCGGTCATTCGCATGCGCTCGGGACGGACCGGGAAAAGGCCCGGCTTTCGGCCATCTTCGACGCGCTTTGGCAGCAAGCGGCGACAAGAGACTTCGTCGAGAAGGCGGTCCTGCAGCCGGTCGTCCAGCGCATTGCCGACTATGACCACAAGCGCGCCGAAGAGACGGCGGCGACCCGTGTCGATTTCTTCACCATGGTTCGCGGAGAAGATTGATGAGCCTGTTCAGCACCCCGACCTTCGGCAACGAGGCCCTGACCGGCGGCTTCAGCGACCCGGTCTTCGACGCACAGAGCGTCTTCAAGATGACGATGGATGCCATGGCGCGTCCGGGAACGCTGCAGACCGTCACGGCCGATATCGTGCCGCCGGCGCCGCTCGGTATCGCGGCCGGCGCCCTCGCGCTTACCCTTTGCGACCACGACACGCCGGTCTGGCTCTCCAACAGCCTCGTAAGATCGAGCCTTCCGGAATGGCTGGCCTTCCACACCGGAGCCCCCGTGATCTCGGAGCGGCTGGAGGCGCATTTCGCCTTCATCGAAGCTGGCATGGCGCTTTCCTCCTTCAGCCAGTTCGGCATCGGAACCCAGGAATATCCCGATCGTTCGACGACCATCATCCTGGAGATCGAAAAACTGGAAGGCGGCAAGGAGCTGGCGCTTTCCGGCTCCGGAATCGAGGATGTCACCATGATCGCTCCGATCGGGCTGCCGGATGCGCTCCTACGCATCTGGAACGACAATCGCGCGCTCTTCCCGCGCGGCGTCGATCTCGTTCTGACGGCAGACCGGCAATTCCTCTGCCTGCCGCGCACCACCAAGATCACCGCAACGGAGATGTGACATATGTATGTTGCCGTAAAGGGCGGCGAAGCCGCCATCGCCAATGCTCACCGGCTGCTGGCCGACCGTCGCCGCGGCGACCGTTCGCTGCCGGCCGTCGGCATCGACCAGATCGTGGCACAGCTCGCGCTCGCTGTCGACCGCGTCATGGCCGAAGCCTCGCTTTATGACCGTACGCTGGCCGCACTTGCCGTCCGTCAGGCACGCGGCGACATGATCGAGGCGATCTTCCTGCTCAGAGCCTACCGTACGACGCTGCCGCGCTTCGGCTATTCCCAGCCGCTCGACACGGCTGCGATGAAGATCGAGCGCCGCATCTCCGCGACCTACAAGGACTTGCCGGGCGGCCAGCTTCTCGGCCCGACCTTCGACTACACGCACCGCCTGCTCGACCCGAACCTTTTGGCCGACGAACCGGTTGACGAACCGATGCAACGACCCGCCGAACAGGGCCGCATCATGCGCGTTTCCGAAATCCTCGATCAGGAAGGCCTGATCGAAGGCGACGGTGTCATGCCGGTCGACCACGAGATCGGCGACCTCACGCGCGAACCCTTGGAATTTCCGATGGCCCGCGATCTTCGCCTTCAGGCGCTCGCCCGCGGCGATGAAGGCTTCCTGCTGGCGCTCGGCTATTCGACCCAGCGCGGCTACGGCCGCACCCATCCCTTCACTGGCGAAATCCGCATCGGCGAAGTGGAGGTCGAATTCGACGTGCCGGAACTCGGTTTCTCCGTCTCGCTCGGCCGCATCCAGGTGACCGAATGCCAGATGGTCAACCAGTTCAAGGGTTCGGCCAAGGCGCCGCCGCAGTTTACCCGCGGCTACGGCCTGGTCTTCGGCCAGAGCGAACGCAAGGCCATGGCCATGTCTCTGGTCGACCGTGCGCTGCGCGCCGAAGAGCTCGGCGAAGACATCGTTGCGCCGGCTCAGGACGAGGAATTCGTCATTTCCCATTCCGACAACGTGCAGGCGACCGGCTTCGTCGAACATCTGAAGCTGCCGCACTATGTCGATTTCCAGGCCGAGCTCGACCTGGTGCGGCGCATGCGCCGTGATTTCGAGGCCGCTCGGGATCGCGGCATGGACCCCATGACGGAGGCAGCCGAATGACCGAACTCGCCACCTACAACTTCGCCTATCTCGACGAACAGACTAAGCGGATGATCCGCCGCGCCATCCTGAAGGCGATTGCCATTCCCGGTTATCAGGTACCCTTCGCATCGCGCGAAATGCCGATGCCATACGGCTGGGGCACTGGCGGCGTGCAGTTGACAGCCGCCATCATCGGCCCGCAGGATGTGCTGAAGGTCATCGACCAGGGCGCCGACGATACGACCAATGCCGTCTCCATCCGCGCCTTCTTCCAGAAGGTCGCTAATGTCGCGGTCACCACCCGCACGGAGGAGGCGACCATCATCCAGACGCGCCACCGCATCCCGGAGGCCAAGCTCGGCCCCAACCAGGTGCTGGTCTATCAGGTGCCGATCCCGGAACCCTTACGTTTCCTGGAGCCGCGCGAGACCGAAACGCGCAAGATGCATGCGCTCGAGGAATACGGCCTCATGCATGTGAAGCTTTACGAGGACATCGCCCGCAACGGCCGCATCGCCACCACCTATGCCTATCCGGTGAAGGTCGCCGGCCGCTATGTGATGGACCCCTCGCCGACGCCGAAGTTCGATAATCCGAAAATGCACCTCTCCGACGCGCTGCAGCTTTTCGGCGCCGGCCGCGAGAAGCGCATCTATGCCGTGCCACCCTACACCGAAGTTGTCAGCCTCGATTTCGAGGACCATCCGTTCGAAGTGCAGCGCTTCGACAAGCCCTGCGCTCTTTGCGGCGCCGAGCAGGTCTATCTCGACGAGGTGATCCTCGACGACAAGGGCGGACGCATGTTCGTCTGCTCCGACACCGATTTCTGCGAAGACCGTCGCGCCCACGGTCATGCCGGCGCAATGCTGGCGTCGAATGGGCTCGCATCCGATGGACTGCCTGGTGGCAAGGAGGCTGCCGAATGAGTGACTTACCGCTTCTCAAGGTCAAGGACATCTCGAAATTCTACGGCAGCCGCATCGGCTGCCGCGACGTGTCCTTCGAACTCTGGCCCGGCGAAGTGCTTGCCATCGTCGGCGAATCCGGCTCCGGCAAGACGACGCTGCTCAACTGCATCTCGACGCGGCTGCTGCCGACGACGGGCAGCGTCGAATATCACATGCGCGACGAGACCTATCGCGATCTCTTCCGCATGAATGAGGCGGAACGCCGCTTCCTGATGCGCACCGACTGGGGCTTCGTGCATCAGAATCCGGCTGACGGCCTGCGGATGACGGTGTCTGCCGGCGCCAATGTCGGCGAGCGGCTGATGGCGATCGGCAATCGCCACTATGGCAACATCCGCAACACGGCCATCGATTGGCTGGAGCGCGTGGAGATCGATGCCGATCGTATCGACGACCAGCCGCGCGCTTTCTCCGGCGGCATGCGCCAGCGTCTGCAGATCGCCCGCAACTTGGTCACCGGCCCTCGCCTGGTCTTCATGGACGAGCCTACCGGCGGCCTCGACGTGTCCGTGCAGGCCCGCCTGCTCGATCTCGTGCGCGGCCTCGTCAACGATCTCGGCCTGTCGGCCATCATCGTCACGCACGACCTCGCGGTTGCCCGGCTTCTGTCGCATCGCATGATGGTGATGAAAGACGGACAGGTGATCGAACACGGTTTGACCGACCGCGTGCTCGACGACCCGCGCGAACCCTATACGCAACTGCTGGTCTCTTCGATCCTGCAGGTCTGAGGAACAAACATGGCAACCCCACTCGTCGTTTCCGAAGTCTTCAAGAGCTTCACCATGCATCTGCGCGACGGCATTCGTCTGCCCGTCGTCGCCGATGTCTCCTTCTCGGTCGCTGCGGGCGAATGCGTCGTGCTCGGCGGTCCGTCCGGCATCGGCAAGAGTTCGCTGCTGAAGATGATCTACGGCAATTATGCCGTCGACAGCGGCCAGATCCTCGTCATGCACAGGGAGAAAATCGTCGATCTCGCCACCGCCGATCCGCGCACCGTGCTCGACGTCCGTCGCCAGACCATGGGCTATGTCAGCCAGTTCCTGCGCACCGTGCCGCGCGTCGCCGCCATCGACGTCGTCGCCGAGCCGCTGCTGGCCCGCGGCGTGACCGTGGCCGAGGCTCGTGACAAGGCTGCAGAACTGCTGGCGCAGCTGAACCTGCCGCAGGAGCTCTGGCAGCTGCCGCCCGCGACCTTCTCCGGCGGCGAGCAGCAGCGCGTCAACATCGCCCGCGGCTTCATCACCGACCACGCCATCCTGCTGCTCGACGAGCCTACGGCTTCGCTCGATGCCCGCAACCGGGCCGTCGTCGTCGATATGATCGAGCAGAAGAAGCAGGCGGGCGTCGCGCTTCTCGGCATCTTCCATGACGAAGAGGTGCGCGAGGCCGTCGGCAGCCGCATTCTCGACGTTTCGCAATTCTCGCCGCGGAAGGCTGCCGCATGAGCCGCAAATTGGGCGAAACGCCCTTCATCAGCCCTTCGGCGAGCGTCAGCAACTCGACGCTCGGCCGCTATACCGAAGTCTCCGACCGCTGCCGCATCGATGAAACCGAGATCGGCGATTATTCCTACATCATGCAGGATGGCGCAGTCTGGTGCGCGACGATCGGCAAATTCGTCAACATCGCCGCGGCGGTGCGCATCAACGCCACCAATCATCCGACATGGCGCGCCACGCTGCATCACTTCACCTATCGAGCCGCCGACTATTGGCCTGACGCCGATATGGAGACCGATTTCTTCACCTGGCGGCGCGACCATCGCGTCGTCATCGGCCATGATGTCTGGATCGGCCACGGCGCCACCATCCTGCCCGGCGTCAGGGTCGGCAATGGCGCCGTCATCGGGGCGGGCGCGGTCGTCTCCAAGGACATCGAGCCTTACACGATCGTCGGCGGCGTGCCGGCCAAACTGATCCGTGAACGCTTCGCCGCCGAGATCGGTGCGCGCATGGACAAGCTTTCATGGTGGGATTGGGATCATGACCGCCTGCGCACGGCGCTTGCCGACTTCCGCGCTCTGTCCGCGGAAGATTTCTTGGATCGCTACGCCGCCTGAGGACGCTTTCCGCCCAAGCCGGGCTTGCACGAGACCCGCGTGCGTTTCAGCCTCAGGCGTTCCGTCTAGCTCAGGTTAAGGGAGGCCTCTTTATGGCAAAGCAGTTTTCCAGCATCGACGACCGGCTGCGCGATTTCATCGCGCGGCAGCACATCTTCTTCACGGCATCGGCGACATCGGATTCCCGTGTCAATGTTTCGCCGCGCGAAACGCTGTGCCTGCGCATCATCTCCCCGAACGCGGCCATCTACCTCGACCGCACCGGCAGCGGCAACGAGACTTCAGCCCACATGAAGGCCGATGGCCGGCTGACCATCATGTTCTGCGCGGTCGAAGGGCCGCCGATGATCCTGCGCCTCTATGGCCGCGGCCGCATCATCCATCGATCGTCGCCGGAATATGGTGAATTGCTGCGCGATCACTATGCAGACGAAGAGCCGCTCGGTGCGCGGCAGATCGTGCGGCTGGACTTCGATCTCGTACAGACGTCCTGCGGTTTCGGCGTGCCGCTCTTTTCCTATGAAGGCGAGAGACCGAGTCTCGATCAATGGGCCAAAGCCAAGGGTCCTGGCGGCATTGAGGAATATCGTCGCGAGAAGAATAGCTTCAGCATCGATGGCCTGCCAACGGGCATGTTTGACGGCTAAATTTCAAGGAAAGCTCTCAGCCGGCTAACCTTGCAAAAAACGAGGAGAATTGTAACAGCAGTTACATAAAACTGACATTGGAGCTTCATGAAGCGGGACTAATCGGTTGCCTTGTGGTTGGCGCCAGCCCCCTCGAAACTCCCTTCGAGGCAGAGGCATGCGCCCATTCTTAGCACCGGTACCGCTGAAATTTCCGCAGCCCGGCAGCCGCGAAAGGGAAGCACTATGTTCGAACTCAGGAACCTCTCACGCCGGTTTGGAAACAAGCTCGCTGTCGATTCCGTGACGTTGGACATACCGCAGGGGCAGATGGTGGGTATCATCGGCCGCTCCGGCGCCGGCAAGTCCACCCTTCTGCGCATGATCAACCGCCTTGCCGATCCGAGCTCCGGTTCCATCCATTTCTCCGGCATCGAAGTGTCGAAGCTCAGCGGCCGCGCGCTGCGCAGCTGGCAGCGCGATTGCGCCATGATCTTTCAGCAGTTCAACCTCGTTCCGCGTCTAGACGTGCTTACCAATGTCATGCTTGGCCGGCTCAACCAGCGCTCGACGGCGATGAGCCTGCTTTCCGTCTTCAGCCGCGAGGAGCGCATCGAAGCCATCGCCGCTCTGGAACGCCTCGGCATCGAACAGACGGCCCTGCAGATGGCCGGCACGCTTTCCGGCGGCCAGCAGCAGCGCGTCGCCATTGCCCGCGCCCTGATGCAGCAGCCGAAGATGATGCTGGCCGACGAGCCGATCGCCTCGCTCGATCCGCTGAACGCCAAGATCGTCATGGACGCGCTGCGGGACATCAACGAGCGTGAAGGCATCACCGTCATCACCAATCTGCACACGCTCGACACGGCCCGCAACTATTGCGAACGCATCGTCGGTATGGCGGCCGGCAAGGTGGTCTTCGACGGCAAACCGACCGATCTGACGGCAGCGGCCGTCAAGGAAATCTACGGCACCGACAAGGACGGCGCCGGCATCGACGAGACCATGACATCGACCTCCATCAACATTGCCGATCCGGCCGCGCAAGCCGCGGCAACCGAATCCGCCGGCCCGCAACCGCTGGCACTGGCCGGCCTCTGAGAGGGACGGCCACGATCGAAGGCCCGCGTCAAGGGCGCACTTCTTCCAGACCGAAGGCATCCGGGGACACCGGTTAATCAGGAGACGAACCCATGTTGAAGAAAGCACTCTTTGCCGCTACGGCGCTCGTCGCGTTCGCAGTTGGCGCTGCCGCCAACGCTGCAGACCTCAAGGAATTCCGCGTCGGCATTCTCGGCGGCGAAAACGAAGCCGACCGCCTGCGCAACTACGCCTGCCTCGCCGATCACCTGAAGAAGGAATTCGGCTTCGAAAAGGTTTCGCTGTTCCCGGCCGCCGACTATGACGGCGTTATCCAGGGCCTGCTCGGCGGCACGCTGGACTTCGCAGAACTCGGCGCTTCCGGATACGCGGCCACATATATCAAGGACCCGAAGGCCGTTACCCCGATCCTGACCACGCAGCAGACCGACGGCTCGACCGGCTACTACTCGATCGGCCTCGCCCTCAAGTCCTCCGGCATCAAGACGATCATGGACGCCAAGGGCAAGAAGCTCGGCTATGCCGATCCGGACTCGACCTCGGGCTACCTCGTTCCGCTGACGCAGATTCCGAAGACCACCGGCATGCCGAACGACAAGTTCTTCGCCTCGACCCAGTTCAACGGCGGTCATGAAAACAACCTGCTCGCCGCTTACGACGGCAAGGTCGACGTTGCTGTCGACGATTCCTCGGGCGTTGGCAATTTCAAGGACGGCTTCACCTCCGGCACCTTCCGCAAGGAAGTGGACAAGGGCGCCGTCGACCCGAACAAGCTCGTCGAAGTCTGGCGTTCGCCGCTGATCCCGAACGGCCCGCTCGTCGTTCGCAACGCTCTCGGCACCGAATGGCAGGCCAAGCTTTCGGACTTCTTCATGAAGCTCCCGACGGCTGACGCCAAGTGCTTCAACGCCGTCGAAGGCGGCGACTTCAAGGGCTACGTCAAGGTTACACCGGACTTCTACAACGCCGTTATCGACGTCCGTAAGGCTGCCATCGGCGGCTGATCCGCATTCCGATGATTGGGCGGCCGGCAACGGCCGCCCTTTTGCTGTTCACAAGGGCTGGATTTGATGACGATCGCCGACACGCACCCGAACATGCAGAGCGCCAAGGAGATCGGCGACGCCTGGAGCAAGATGGTGGCCAAGCGCCGCCTCTATACCGGCATCGGCCTCGTGATTCTGCTCGTCGCCTTCGTCAGCTCCGTGCGCTTCGCCGACGAAAGCAATGCCGGCCATTTCTTCGAGCGCCTGCCGCATCTCTTCGACTTCCTGAGCTGGCTCATTCCCAAGGACTGGAACGACGTCTACCGCGCGCTCTTCGACCTGCCGAGCCCGAACGGCGCAAACGGCGCCGGCGGCGAGGAGTTCAACTTTCCGCTCGGCCGCGTCTATGTCTGGGGCGATTTCTACATCCCCGAATATTTCGAGCTGATGATCATCACGATCAACGTGGCGCTGGTATCGACCATCATCGGCTTCGTCTTTGCCGTGCCGATGAGCTTCTTTGCCGCGCGCAACATGTCGCCATCCAATCCGATCCGGCTCGTGACGAAGCGCATCATGGAATTCCTGCGCGCCTTCCCGGAAATCGTGATCGCCGGCCTGTTTTCGGCGATCCTGTCGATCGGCCCGATCGCCGCCATCATCGCCGTCGGCCTGCATACGATCGGCGCGCTCGGCAAGCTCTTCTACGAAGTCGTCGAGAATATCGACATGAAACCCGACGAGGGCATGCGTGCCGTCGGCGCCAGCTGGACGGAGCGCGTCCGCTTTGCCGCCCTGCCGCAGGTGCTGCCGAACTTCATGTCCTACGCGCTGCTGCGCCTCGAGGTCAACGTCCGCGCATCCACCATCATCGGCGCCGTCGGCGGCGGCGGTATCGGCGAGGAGCTCAAGCTTTCGATCTCGCGCGGCTTTGGTGCCAAGACCATGGCGCTGGTGCTGCTGCTCTTCGTGACCATCGTCGCCGTCGATCAGTTTTCCGCATGGCTCCGCCGCCGTCTCGTCGGCGAACATGCCTTCCTTCTGCAGCATTGAGGTTATTCATGTCCGTCATCGACGCCGGCCGCATGCAGGAAATCGAAGCGCGTTACCCGGAAATCCTTCACCGGTCCTTCCGCCAGCGTTTCGGCGCGCTGATGATGTTCATCGGCGTCATCCTCTACGGCATCTATGCCGTATGGTTCTTCGACCTGCCGAAAGTCGTTTCGGAAGCGCATTGGGAGCGCGTCGGCATCTATCTCAGCCAATGGATCAGCTATGACGTGCAGCCGGAGTTTCGTATCTCCGGCGACAAGATCAGCATCAAGTATCCGCGTTTTTCGCCGCTTGGCGACAATCCGAACCCCGACTGGGTGAAGACCAACCCCGATGGCAGCATGATCGTTTCGATCAGTGGCACGAGCCGCACGGTAACCGTCACCAAGACGCAGGCCATCGTAACGGCACACGGCAAAACGATCCCGATCGACATTACCGGCGACATGCCGAAGATCGTCGGCACCGAGCCTGTTCCCAGCTGGATGACCGTCTACGACGACAATATACTGGTCAATCTCGGCTTTGCCGGCGATGCCAGCATTTCCAATGATCGCGTCAAGATCCGCAAGCGCTTCCTCGGCTGGGCCAATTTCGTCTTCGATACGCACTCGCCCTTCTTCGACAAGCCGGCAAGCGAAGTGGTGGGCCTGATCGTTTCGGGTCCGCGGCTGGACCCGGCCCAGTCCAATCTTTCGCTGGCCTTCGACAATATCTGGAACAATGGCGCCTGGCAGCACGGCGACGTCTGGACCAAGCTGTTCCAGACGATCGTGATGGCCTTCCTCGGCACGCTGCTCGGTTCGCTCGCCGCCTTCCCGCTGGCGTTTCTGGCCGCCCGCAACATCACGCCGAACCGGCTGCTCAATCAGATCCTGAAGCGCTTCTTCGACTTCCTTCGGTCGGTGGACATGCTGATCTGGGCGCTGTTCCTGACCCGCGCCTTCGGCCCTGGCCCGCTCGCCGGCAGCGGCGCAATCTTTCTCACCGAGGCCGGTACTCTCGGCAAGCTCTATTCCGAAGGCCTCGAAAACATCGACAACAAGCCACGGGAAGGCGTGAAGTCCACCGGCGCGCAGACCGTTCTCGTGCATCGCTACGGCATCGTGCCGCAGATCGTTCCCGTCATCGTCAGCCAGACGCTCTACCAGTGGGAATCGAATGTGCGTGGCGCGACCATCATCGGCGCCGTCGGCGCGGGCGGCATTGGCCTCAAGCTTTGGGAGGCGATGCGCACCAATGCCAACTGGGAAAACGTCGCCTACATGGTGCTGCTGATCCTGATCGTCGTCTTCCTGTTCGACGCCGCATCCAACGCCTTGCGCTCGCGCCTGATGGGTACGCGGGTCAAATAAAAAAGAACGAGAAAAAATCGTTACGCATCATCATTCTGTCACGGGAATCCGATAGCGCAGGCCGGCAAGACCGTAGCGGTCAAGCCGGCTTTAGCCGGATTCGAACCGTTGCTGCCTTGCTGCTCTTGCGGTTTGTCGCAAATCACCCAACAGTGTCCCGCGCAGCCGATTTTTCCAAGGAATGCAGCCTTGCGCTATGCTCTCTATTTCACGCCGCCCAAAGACGATCCGTTGACCTCGCTTGCCGCCCGCTGGTTGGGACGCGACGCGTTTTCCGACGAGATTTTTTCCGATAAAGCCATGGGTCCCGTGCCGGAAGATCATGCCGAGCTGACGGCCGATCCACGCCGCTACGGCTTCCATGCCACTCTGAAGGCTCCCTTCGAGCTTGCCGGCTCGGTGACCGAGCGTGACCTTCTCGATGTCGCCGCCGAGTTCGCCTCTCAGACAAAGGCTTTTACCATTCCGGAGCTGGTGCTTGGCCAGCTCGGCCATTTCTTCGCGCTCGTGCCGGGCTCGCTCTACCAGCCGCTGCAGGATTTCGCCTTTCGCGTCGTCAAAGCCTTCGAGCCATTCCGCGCGCCGCTTTCCGATCACGATATCGCCCGGCGCAAGCCGGAGGGCCTGACCGAACCGCAGCGCGCCAACCTGCTGCGCTGGGGCTATCCTTACGTCAACGACGAGTTCCGCTTCCATATGACGCTGACGGGACCGGTTCCGGCCGAGCGTCAAGCCGGCATGCACGACGTCCTGTGCGCGCGCTTCGCCGATCACACCGGCAAGCCGCTCGATATTTCCGGCCTCGCCATCTTCATCGAAGAAGAGCGCGGCGCTCCCTTTACCGTCCGTTCCTGGCTGCCGCTTGCCGGCGCCTAATATGAAAGAGCCGATATGACCAAAGAGACCGTCCTTTCCAACGCCCGCATCGTCCTCGAAGACAAGATCGTCGAGGGTTCCGTGCTGATCCGCGACGGTCGTATCGCCGCCATTTCCGAAGGCAGGTCCGAGATCGGCGAGGATTTCGAGGGCGATTATCTGATCCCTGGCCTCGTCGAGCTGCATACCGACCATCTCGAAGCGCATTACTCCCCACGTCCTGGCGTTCGCTGGAACAAGACGGCAGCGATCCAGGCGCATGACGCCCAGATCGTCACCTCGGGCATTACCACGGTATTCGACTGCCTGCGCATGGGCTCGGACGAAGACGGCGGTTTCGAAAAGGGCGAGATGCGCGACATGGCCGACGCCATCCAGGCGGCCCAGCGCGAAGACCGCCTGCGGGCCGATCACCTGATCCATCTGCGCTGCGAGGTTTCTTCCGACAACGTCCTCGATCACTTCCAGGATTTCGAGAAGGATTCCTACGTGCGTCTGGTCTCGCTGATGGACCATGCGCCGGGCCAGCGCCAGTTCCAGACCATGGATCAGTACATCTTCTACTACCAGAAGAAGCGCGGGNTCAGCGACGAGGCCTTTGCCAAATTCGTCGCCAAGCGCCAGGAAGAATCGGCCAAATATGCGACGCCGCATCGTGATGCGATCTCCAAGGTCTGCGCCGAGCGCGGTATCACGGTTGCCAGCCATGACGACGCGACGCTCGCCCATGTGGACGAAGCCATCAATTACGGCGTTCGCCTGGCGGAATTCCCGACCAGCATAGACGCCGCAAAGGCTTCGCACGGCGCCGGCATGAGCGTGCTGATGGGCGCGCCGAACATCGTGCGCGGCAAATCGCATTCGGGCAATATCGCCGCCCGCGACCTTGCCGAGCTTGGCGTGCTCGATGTGCTTTCCTCCGACTACGTGCCGCTCAGCCTGCTGCATGCACCCTTCATTCTCGCGGACGAAGTCGAGGGCATTTCGCTGCCGCAGGCGATCGCCATGGTGACGGCAACGCCGGCAAGGACCGTTAGCCTGAACGACCGCGGCCGTATCGCAGAAGGCTTGCGCGCCGATATCGTACGCGTTCGCCGCGATCACGGCGTTCCGGTCACGCGCTCCGTCTGGCGGGAAGGGCGGCGGGTCGCATGAGCGCGGATCCGAATACCGCTAATCCGGCGACTCCGGTGGCAGGCACGCTTGCTGTCGTCGTCGGGCCGAGCGGCGCCGGCAAGGATACGCTGATGAATCTGGCCGCCCGGCATTTTGCCGGCCGGCCTGACGTGCATTTCGTGCGTCGCGTGATCACGCGCGACGGTGATGCCGGCAATGAGGACCACAGAAGCGTTTCTGAAGCGGATTTCGATGCGATGAAGCGGGCAGGCACCTTCGCCGTCTCCTGGGACGCGCACGGCCTGAAATACGGCATTCCCGCCGATGTCTTCGATGAGCTTGCGCGGGGCCATCTGGTCATCGCCAACGGCTCGCGCTCGGCGCTGCATCACTTCCAGGCCGCATTCCCGCGTCTGAAAGTCATCAACATCACGGCGTGTCGCGAAGTGCTGGCCGAGCGCCTGATGGCGCGCGGACGCGAGAGCCGAGAAGACGTGCTGAAGCGGCTGGAGCGCAGTACTCTCACCGTCCAGGGCAGCTACGATGTTGCCGATATCGACAATAGCCGCACACTCGAAGAGGCCGAGCGCGCCATCATTTCCGTGCTGGAAGCGCTGATTGGGAAGTGAAGTTGGACAATCTCGCCCCTGGCGGACGAGAAAACAATTTCACTAGTTTAGGAATTGCGTTACCGGAAGCTCCGCGTACGCGAAGCCAAGCGCAATTTCTAAGCTATTGAAATTGCAAGGGAGGGGATCTTTTCTTGCTCATTCTGTTCCAGGACACTGGTGCGCCCCTACCTACCCCCGCCCTTGCAAAATCTAGCATTTACCCTGACGGCTAAATGCTGATTTTGCTTTCCCGCCCGCAAGGGGCGGGATAGGCATCTCAATGCGCCTCATCCCAATTATGGGCGGCGCGTGCATCGACCTTCAGCGGCACGGCCATATCGACCGCCGGCATAGCGGCATTTTCCATGACCGAGACGATGATCGGCGTCGTGCGCTCGACATCGGCATCCTCGACCTCGAAGATCAGTTCGTCGTGCACCTGCAGCAGCATGCGGACGCGGTCGCCAAGTCCGGCCGAAGCAAGCTCGGGCTCCATCTTGATCATGGCGCGGCGGATGACGTCGGCTGCGGATCCCTGGATCGGCGCGTTGATCGAGGCACGCTCGTTGAAGGCGCGGACGGACGGGTTGGAAGAGCGGATTTCCGGGAAATGGATGCGGCGACCGAAGATGGTCTCGACATAGCCCTTGTCGCGGGCAGCCTGCTTGGTGCCGTCCATGTAGTCGCGGATGCCGGGGAACCGCTCGAAATACTTCTTGATGTAGTCGCCGGCTTCTGAGCGCTCGATGGAAAGCTGGTTGGCGAGGCCGAAGGCTGAAATGCCGTAGATGATGCCGAAGTTGATCGCCTTGGCGCGGCGGCGCACCTCGCTCGGCATGCCCTCCACCGGCACGCCGAACATTTCGGATGCCGTCATCGCGTGAATGTCGATGCCGTCTTCGAAAGCCTGCTTGAGCTGCGGGATATTGGCGACATGCGCCAGTACGCGCAGTTCGATCTGGCTGTAGTCGGCGGAGACGAGCTTGTGGCCCGGCGTCGAAATGAAGGCCGTGCGGATCTTGCGGCCTTCAGCCGTGCGCACTGGAATATTCTGCAGGTTCGGCTCGGAGGACGACAGGCGTCCGGTCGTGGTCGATGCCAGCGAATAGGAGGNGTGAACGCGCTTCGTCTCGGGATGGACGTAGCTCGGCAAGGCATCCGTATAGGTGGATTTCAGCTTGGTGAGCTGGCGCCAGTCGACGATCTTGCGCGGCAGCTCGAAGCCCGCGGCCGCCAAATCCTCCAGCACCTGGGCCGAGGTCGACCACTGGCCGGTCTTGGTCTTGCTGCCGCCGGCCAATCCCATCTTGCCGAAGAGGATATCGCCGAGCTGCTTCGGGGAGCCGATGTTGAAGCGCTCGCCGGCCAGCGTATAGATCTCGTCCTCAAGGGCGGCGGCGCCCTGCGCCAGCTCGCCGGAAAGGCGCGAGAGGATCTGCCGGTCGATGGTGATGCCGCGCTCTTCCATATGGGCAAGCACCGGCACGAGGGGCCGCTCCAGCCGCTCGTAGACGGCCGAAAGCTTCTCCGCGGCAAGCCGCGGCTTCAGCACGAGCCACAGGCGCAGCGTCACATCGGCATCCTCGGCGGCATAGGCCGTGGCACGGTCGATATCGACGAGATCGAAGGTGACATTGGATTTGCCGCTGCCGGCAACGTCCTTGTAGGCGATCGGCGTATGACCGAGCCAGCGCTCCGAGAGACTGTCCATGCCATGCGTGGCATTCGAGCCGCCATCGAGCACGTAGGACAGGAGCATGGTATCGTCGAAGGCCTTGGTCTCGATGCCGTAGCGCCTCATCAGCAGGTAGTCGTATTTCAAATTCTGCGCGATCTTGAGGATAGATGTATCCTCCAGCAGCTCTTTCAATCTCGGCAGGGCCTCGCGCAGCGGGATCTGATTGTCCGCCAGACCACCGCCGAGGAGGTCGCCGACCCCGGTCTTGTGATTGACCGGGACATAGGCGGCGCGGATGGAGCCGCCTGTGGGATCATCGCGGTTGTCGGCGATCGCCAGCGAAAAGCCGACGATTTCGGCCTGCATCGCATCGAGCGACGTCGTCTCGGTATCGAAGGCGACGATGCCGGTCTCGCGCGCATCCGCGATCCATTGATCGAGGACGGCGATATCGCGAATGGTTACATATTTCGAATGATCGATCGGCGCGTTCGCGAAACTTGCAGCGCGCGCCTTGGCGAGGTCCTCGGGTTCAGCGGTGCCATCCAAAGCCAGACGCGCCTTGGCCGACGGTGCCGGGACGGACGCCCCTTCCGCCTCGACAACGCTGCCGGCGACGAGATCGACATTCTCACCGACGTCGAGATCCGGGCCGTGGGCGCCCTCACCCCACTCGATCTTGACGACGGAGGGCTCGATCGCCGTTGCATCGCAATCGCAGGCCTCCGCCACGCGCCGCGTCAGCGAGGTGAATTCCATGGCCTTCAGGAAGCCGATCAGCTTCGGACCATTCTGCGGCTCCAGCACCAGCTCATCGAGCGCAAGCTCCAACGGCACATCCGTCCTCAGCGTCACAAGCTGACGGGAAATGCGGGCAAGCTCAGCGTTGGCAATGATGTTTTCGCGGCGCTTCTGCTGCTTGATCTCGCCAGCACGGGCAAGCAGGGAATCGAGATCGCCGAACTCTTCCAGAAGCTGCGCCGCCGTCTTCGGGCCGATGCCGGGAATGCCCGGTACGTTATCGACCGAATCGCCGGTCATGGCCTGCAGGTCGATCATCTTGTCCGGCGGCACGCCCCATTTCTCGACGACGTCGGGAATGCCGATCTGCTTGTCCTTCATGCTGTCATACATGTGGACCATGGGCGTGACGAGCTGCATGAGATCCTTGTCGGACGAGATGATCGTCGCATCGGCGCCGGCCGCTTCCGCCAGACGGGCGTAGGTCGCGATGATGTCGTCTGCTTCGAAGCCATCGGTCTCGATGCAAGGCAGGTTGAAGGCGCGTGTCGCCTCGCGGATGAGCCCGAATTGCGGGACCAGCTCTTCCGGTGGCGCCGAACGATTGGCCTTGTATTCCGGGAAAATTTCCTTGCGGAACGTCTTCGAGGAATAGTCGAAAATGACGGCGAAATGGGTGGGCGTTACCCCGACGGAGGTATCACGCGCCGAGGTCAGTAGCTTCCACAGCATGTTGCAGAAACCGGAGACGGCACCGACAGGCAACCCATCGGACTTGCGCGTCAGCGGCGGCAGGGCATGGAAGGCCCGGAATATGAAACCGGAGCCGTCGACGAGGAAGAGATGATCACCTTTTTTCATGGAAGCATGGATAGCGTGACGCACTTCCAACGTCCATATAAACTTCAATTTTACAGCGCAGGGGGAAAGCCGAATCTCTCACCGAAACTTTACTAAATTTTAATCAATCTAATCTGCGCATTCCCTTGAAAAACCACATTCGGAACCACAAATCTTAATCACCGGCGATTGATGCGCCGAGGGTCTGACAACCGGCCTGTCCCCCGCCACGTCAGACTTGGACAAAGGCCTATCCCCTCTCCGGGCCTTTGTCCCCCTTTACGAGCCGCCATGGCGCCCTCCAGGCCATGGCGGCTTTTTCACGCCGAAAAATACAACCCTTGACTGTGAAAAAATAAACCGAAGTTGCCGATTCCCAGGCAGGTCTACCCAAGAATTGCGGATTGTCTTGATTTTGAATTGTCGGCATATTTGCAATCATGGGATTTAACCGGATGAACTCCGCCGCCTACCTTGCCAGTCAAATGGCGAAAGGATTCGCTCGCTCGTTACAGCAACGCGCGGCAAGGCTCGGTTTTTCCCCCGGCCAGTTTCCTATCCTGCTGGAATTGTGGTCCGAGGACGGGCTCACACAGAAACAATTGCTTGAAAGGGTCGATATCGAGCAGGCGACGATGGCCAATACGCTGTCACGCATGGAACGAGACAGGCTGGTGGAGCGCCGCCCGCATCCGTCGGACAAGCGGGCGCAGCTGATATTCCTGACGAGCAAGGCCGCGGCCATGCAGGCGGAAGCCATCGAAGCGGCCATGGCCGCGGACACAGACCTTTTCAAAGATTTTCGTCAATTCGAACGCGAACTGCTGCTGGAATATATCCGGCGCATCCTGGAGAATGCCAGGCAACTCTGAAGCACGTCGCGATCTTTCGGATTCTTGCGCCTTGAGTCTTTGATAAGAGCAAGGCTCAATCCAAGGGGACAAGCTACGGCAAATTTTCGGTTTTAACGCCTCGAAACCGCTCTGCCTTTGGTCTATCGTCGCTCCAAATCTCATCATAGGAGTCGGATATGACCGATCTATCGCCCGTTCTCGACCGCGCCGATCAGAACCTCCCTTCCAGTCTCGACAATCTCTTCGAGCTGCTGCGCATCAAGTCCATCTCGACGGACCCGGATTACAAGGCGGAATGCCGCAAGGCGGCCGAATGGCTGACGTCTTATCTGAACTCGCTGGGCTTCAAGGCCTCCGTGCGCGACACGCCCGGCCATCCGATGGTGGTTGCCCACCACGATGCCGGCAGCGCCGACGCGCCGCATGTGCTTTTCTACGGTCACTACGACGTGCAGCCGGTCGATCCGATCGAACTCTGGGAAAGCGATCCCTTCGCTCCGTCCATCAAGGACATGGGCAATGGCCGCAAGGTCCTGACCGGCCGCGGCACCTCCGACGACAAGGGCCAGCTCATGACCTTCGTCGAGGCCGTTCGCGCTTACAAGGAAACCAGGGGCACGCTGCCCGTGCGCATCACCATCCTGTTCGAAGGCGAAGAGGAATCCGGCTCGCCCTCGCTCAAACCCTTCCTCGAAGCCAATGCCGCCGAACTGAAGGCGGATTTCGCGCTCGTTTGCGATACCGGCATGTGGGATGGCGATACGCCGGCGATCTCTGCCGGCCTACGCGGGCTGGTGGGCGAGGAAATCGTTGTCACCGCAGCCGACCGCGACCTGCATTCAGGCCTCTTCGGCGGCGCTGCCGCCAATCCGATCCATATCCTCACCGATGTCCTGGCCGGGCTGCATGATGAGGCGGCGCGCGTGACGCTTCCCGGCTTCTACGACGGTGTCGAGGAAACGCCGGCCAACATCAAGGCCTCCTGGGAAACGCTCGGAATGACTGCCGAAAAATTCCTCGGCGAGGTGGGCCTCTCGGTTCCCTCGGGCGAAAAGGGCCGTTCGGTGATGGAACTCACCTGGGCGCGGCCGACGGCCGAGGTCAACGGTATATGGGGCGGCTACACCGGCGCCGGCTTCAAGACCGTGATCGCGGCCAAGGCATCGGCGAAGGTTTCGTTCCGCCTCGTCGGCCAGCAGAATCCGGCCGCGATCCGCGAGAGCTTCCGTGCCTACGTGCGTTCGAAAATACCGGCCGATTGCTCGGTGGAATTCCATGAGCACGGCGGCTCGCCGGCCATCCAGCTTTCATACGATTCGCCGGCCCTGACCAAGGCGAAGACGGCCCTCTCCGATGAATGGCCGAAGCCCGCCATCGTCATCGGCATGGGCGGCTCGATCCCTATCGTCGGCGATTTCCAGAAGATGCTCGGCATGGAATCGCTGCTCATCGGCTTCGGTCTCTCCGACGACCGCATCCACTCACCGAACGAGAAGTACGAGCTGCGGTCCTACCATAAGGGTATCCGCTCCTGGGTCCGCGTCCTCGACGCACTCGCCGGCTAAGCGATCCGCGGGACGCGCCCATTTCCTGCGCGCGTCCCGCAACCGTTTTCGCCCGGCGGCAAACCTTGCCGTCATTCGGAGCGAGCCGAGGCTGCCGTCGCACCATCTGGTTAAGATCGATTGCGAGAGAATATGGGAATCTGGATCGATACCGACATGGGGTTCGATGACATTGCCGCCATTCTGGTGGTCGCGCATTCGGATCTTGTCATCGACGGCGTTTCGCTGGTGAGCGGCAACGCGCCGCTGTCGCATGTCCAGGCCAATGCGGCGAGCGCTGCTGCCGTTTTCGGCTGGACCTTTCCAATCCATACGGGCCGCGAGCTGCCTGTCCTTTGCATGCTGGAAACGGCGCAAGGCATTCTCGGCCAAACCGGCATTCCCACGACCGGCAGGAGCCTGCCACCGGCCGATCCGCTTCCGATGAGCGATGCTTTCGGCGCACTCTGCGACTGGCTTTCGGATGGGAAGGGGCCGAAACGCATTCTGGCGCTTGGGCCGCTCACGAACATTGCTGCGCTGGCGCTGGCCCGGCCGGATCTTGCCGCGCGCATCGACGAGCTGACATGGATGGGCGGCGGCGTCACTGCCGGCAATCATACGGCATCGGCAGAATTCAACGCCTTTGCCGATCCCGAGGCGCTCGCCATTGTGCTGGCGCATAGCCTGCCGCTACGCTTGATCGATCTCGACATTTGCCGCAAGGTGCTGGCCTGGCCGGAAGATGTCGCCCGTCTCCGTAAGACGGAGGGCGAAAAGGCGCAGCTGCTCGCCGACCTGCTAGAAGGTTACGTCAATATCGCCATCAGCCGCGGCAGGCCGGCCATGGCAATCTACGATCCGACGGCGGCCGCCATTTTCGCCGAGCCGGAGATCGCTACCCTTCGGCACGCGCGGATCGAGGCGGAATTGCACGGGCAGCATACGCGCGGGCGCACCGTCGTCGAAACGCGTGCCTCGCATGCAGAGTTCAATGCTCATTTCGCCGCCGATATCGATAGGGAGAAGGCACGCCGGATCATCTTCGATGCGCTGCTTCTGGAGGCCGGACGATGAGCGAAGATATTGGCGAACCGGCGGACCTGAATGCTCCGGAGCTGCGCTCACGCGCAGTCGCCGCTGCGCGCGGCGATCAACCCTTCGATCTGCTGATTGCGGACGGCCGCCTTGTCGATATGGTGACCGGCCAGATCCGTGCCGCCGATATCGGCATCGTCGGCCCGCTGATCGCAAGCGTGCATGCGCCTGACAGCCGCAGGGATGCGGCACGGACGATCGATGCCCGGGGCTGCTTCATCTCGCCCGGGCTGATCGACACCCATATGCATATCGAAAGCTCGATGGTGACGCCGGCAAGCTATGCCGAGGCCGTGCTGCCGCGCGGCGTAACGACGATCGTCTGGGATCCGCATGAATTCGGCAATGTGCACGGTCTGGATGGCGTGCGCTGGGCAATAAAGGCGACGCGGCGACTGCCGCTGCGGGTCGTGCCGCTGGCGCCCTCCTGCGTACCCTCCGCGCCTGGGCTGGAGTTGGCCGGCGCCGATTTCGATGCGGCAGCCATGACGGAGATGCTGACCTGGCCCGAGATCGGCGGCGTTGCGGAAGTCATGACGATGCGCGAGGNGATCAATGGCGATCCGCGTGCCGGCGCAATCATCGATGCCGGGCTGCGTTCGGGCAAGATGATCTGCGGCCATGCCCGCAGCCTGGAGGGTGCGGATCTCAACGCTTTCATGGCGGCCGGTGTCTCTTCCGATCATGAGCTCACCTCCGGCGACGACCTGCTCGCCAAACTCTCGGCGGGTCTGGCGATCGAGCTTCGCGGCTCGCACGACCATCTGCTGCCGCAATTCGTCGGCGTCATCAACGATCTCGGCTTTCTGCCGCAGACCGTGACGCTTTGTACCGACGACGTCTTTCCCGATGACCTTCATGAGCGTGGCGGCCTCGATGATGTGGTGCGCCGTCTCGTCGGTTATGGCCTCAAGGCCGAATGGGCCTTGCGGGCAGCGACCTTGAATGCTGCCATGCGGCTGGGCCGCAGCGATCTCGGCCTGATTGCGGCCGGGCGACGCGCGGATATCGTCCTCTTCGAAGATCTACGGCGTTTCAAGGCCCGATATGTGATCGCCAATGGCGCAGCCGTTGCCGATGCCGGCCGGATGATCGGCATCGTCGAGCGCGCCGACCCCGCACCGCTGCGCAATTCGGTCAAGCTGACGCCGCTCGGCGAAAACGATTTCCGTGTGGCGGCAGCGGGCAGCCGCGTGCGGCTTGCGACCATCGACCAGCCGCGCTTCACGCAATGGGGAGAGACCGAGGCCGACGTGCGGGACGGCTTCGTCGTGCCGCCCGAAGGAACCACCATGATCGCCGTTGCCCATCGTCACGGCAAGGCGGATGGCCGGCCACGCGTCGGCTTTCTGGCCGGCTGGGGCGAATGGCGCGGCGCCTTCTGCACGACTGTTTCGCACGACAGCCACAACCTGACGGTTTTCGGCGGCAATACAGCGGATATGGCAATCGCCGCCAATGCCGTGATCGAGGCCAGCGGCGGCCTAGCCGTCGCGCGCGACGGCAGGATCGAGGCGCTGTTGCCCCTGCCGCTCTCAGGCCTCGTCAGCGATGCACCGCTCGAGGAAACCGCCCTCGCCTTCTGCGCTGTCCGCGACGCGATGGATAATCTTGTCAGCTGGAATCCGCCCTATCTCGTCTTCAAAGCCTGCTTCGGCGCAACGCTTGCCTGCAACGCCGGGCCGCATCAGACGGATCGCGGCATTGCCGATGTCGCGGCGGGACGGGTGCTGGAGACGCCGGTGCTTGAGGAGTTTTAGGTTCTTCCTTGCCTGCTATCGGCTGCGCCTTGGTCACCCCCCTCCCCCAGCTCCTGCTCTACCAGCGTCGTCCAGAAAGCCACGCCGGAGGCAATTGCCTCGTCGTTGAAGTCATAGGCCGTGTTGTGGTGCAGTGCGCCGTCGATGGCCGGGCCGTTGCCGAGCCAGACATAGCAGCCCGGAGCATTCTGGCCGAAAAAGGCGAAATCGTCGCCGGCGGTCGAGGGCGGAAAACGAGTCAGCACCTTCTCGCCAAAGACTGTTTTTGCTGCCTTCAACGCCCGCTCCGTGGCATCGGCATCATTCACGACGGGCGGAATGCGGCGCTCGAACCGATAGTCGGCGGGAATCCCGAACATGGCGGCCGTCCCATGCGCGAGGCGTCCGATCTCCTCCTCGAGCTGATCGCGGACACCAGGTGTGTAGGCGCGCGCCGTGCCGCCGATCTCGACGGTGTCGGGAATGACGTTCAGTGCCTTGGGATCGCCCGCCTGCAAAGAGCAGGCGCTGACGACGGCCGGCTGCAGCGGATCGACCACCCGCCCGACAATGGTCTGAAGCGCAGAAAGAAAGGTTGCCGCGGCCGTGATCGGATCCTTGCCGAGATGCGGCTTGGCGCCGTGGGTTCCCGTCCCACGGAAAGTGACGCGCCAGCTGTCCGAGGAGGCAAGCTGCGGTCCCTCGACGACGGCCATCTCATCGGCGGCGAGACCCGGCATATTGTGCAGCCCGTAAACGGCGTCGCAGGGAAACAGATCGAAAAGACCATCGTCCACCATGCGCTTGGCACCGCCTCGGCCTTCTTCCGCGGGCTGGAAGATGAAATGCACCGTGCCGGAGAATCCGCGTTTGGCGGCAAGGTGGCGCGCCGCGCCGATCAGCATGGTCGTATGGCCATCATGTCCGCAGGCATGCATCTTGCCCGGAATGGTGGATTTGTAGGACCGATTGGCCTTTTCCGGCATGGCCAGCGCATCCATGTCGGCGCGAAGGCCGATGCGGCGCGTGCCGTTGCCGACCTGCAGCGTTCCCACAACGCCGGTCTTGCCGAGGCCGCGATGCACCGCCAGCCCCGCTTCCTCCAGCAAGGTGGCGACGATGCCGCTGGTGCGCTCCTCCTCGAAGCCGAGTTCGGGATGGGCATGAAGGTTGCGGCGAAGCGACGTGAGGAAAGGAAGATCCTGCGCGATCTCATCGGGAAAAGACATGGGGAATTCCTGTGGCAAGGGGCACGATGATGGCGTGCTCCATCTTCGCCAAAGCATCGCCCGCTTCAACCCGAATTAACGTTCAGGCATCGAGCCTGTCGAACACATGTGCCTTTCCGATAACGCTCACCGAAACCATGCTACCGACCTCGGGCAGGCCAACGCCTGAACTCTTGATGTTCAGCGTCTCTGAGCCGTTGGAGAGCACGACCGTAACAGCGCAGACGGCACCGCCAAACTCGATTTCGGTCACTTTGCCGATGCAGGCAGCACCCGCTCCGGCCTCACCGATCGCCTGGAGGCGCAATTGCTCGGGCCGCAACATGATATCCGTGCGCCCCTGCCGGCTCTCGGCATCGACCGGAATATGCCCAAGGACGCATTTGGCGGACCCGTCGTTCAGATCGGCCGGCAACACGATGGCATCGCCGAGGAAGAGCGCGGTTTCGCGGTCCCTCGGACTAAGATAGAGCGCCTGCGGCGTGCCGGCCTGTATGAGTTTGCCCTGGCGCAGAACGGCGACCTGATCGGCAAAGGACAGCGCCTCTGCCTGATCATGCGTCACTAGAACCGCCGTGATGCCGGCAATCTGCAGCACGCGGGCGACGGCCTTCCGCATGTTTTCGCGCAGGCCGGTGTCGAGGGCTGAAAAGGGCTCGTCGAGCAGCATCAGTCTTGGTTTGCGGCCGAGCGCGCGCGCCAGTGCCACGCGCTGCTGCTGTCCGCCGGAAAGCTGGTGCGGCCGGCGGTCGAGCATGCCGCGGTCGAGCTCGACCATATCGATGAGGGCGTTGATGCGCTGGTCGCGGTCGCGCGCGCCGCGCTCCATGCCGAAACCAATATTCTCCGAGACGCTCAGATGCGGAAACAGGGCGCCGTCCTGCGAGACGATGCCAATGCCACGGCGATGCGCGGGCACGATGGCCTCGCCATCCGCCAGGATCTCGCCTTCCAGCTCCACCTGTCCCGCATCGGGGGTTTCGAAGCCGGCGATGATGCGCAGGAGCGTCGTCTTGCCGGAGCCGGACGGGCCGACGATGGCCGTTCGGCCGCCGGCAGCGACCGTGAGGTCGATGTTGTCGAGCGCATGCACGGGGCCATAGCGCTTGCTGATATTCTTGATTGCCAGAAAGGTCATTGTCCGGCCGTTCGCTTGGATTGCACGTAAAGGAGAAGGGTAAGCGGCAGCGACAGGACGATCATCATGAAGGCGTAGGGTGCTGCGGAGACATAATCGATCTCGCTCGTCAGAGACCAGAATTTCGTTGCCAGCGTTTCCGTGCCGTTGGGAGAGAGCATCAGCGTCGCAGTCAGTTCATTGGTGATGCCGAGCGCGACGAGTGCCACGCTGGCGGCAAAGCCGGGAGCCGCAAGCCGCATGGTGATCTGCCGTACAGCCTGCGCCGGCGTACGCCCCAGCGCCATGGCAGCCCGCTCGAGTTCGACGGGTGCCTGGGCGATGCTGGCGCGTAAGCCGACCATGGCGCGCGGCAGGAACAGCAGGACATAGGCAAGCAGCAGCGTGGCAAAGGTCTGGTAAAGCGGCAGAATCAGCCGGACGGTGATGGACACGAGGGCCAAAGCCACGACGACGCCCGGCAGCGAGCCGACATAATAATGGCAGGCTTCGAGAACGCGCTGCAGCCGGCCGGGCGCGCGCACCGACAGCCAGGCCATGGGGGCCGCTGCAATAGTGGCGAGGAGACCACCGGCGATCGCGAGAAGAATGGTCTGCAGCAGCGCGGAGCCGACGGTATCGATCTGCCAGATATCCAGTCCGCCGAGAATGAGCCAGCGCGCCAGGGTGACGAAGGGAATGCCGAGCGTCAGCGCGGCGGTGACGACGGGCAGCGCGATGGCGGGAACGACGAACCAACGCAGACGGCGGCGATCGGCCGGACGGGCAGCACCGGAGCCGATGCGGGCATAGCGCTCATTGCCACGCACCAGTACCTCGATGCCGAGCAGCAGCAGGCAGCAGAAGACGAGGACGCCGCCGAGCATATTCGCGGCGGGGCTGTTATAGGCCGACTGGAATTGGTCGACGATGGCGGTCGAGAATGTGTCGAAGCGGATCATCACGTAGAGACCGTATTCCGCCAGGAGATGCAGGCCGATCAGCAGCGAGCCGCCGCAAATGGCAAGGCGGAGCTGCGGCAGGATCGCGCGGAAGAAGACGTGCCAGGGGCCAAGGCCGAGCGAGGCCGCGGCATCCTCGATCGCCGGATCGAGCCGGCGCAGCGCGGCTGCGACAGGCAGGTAGAGAAAGGGAAAATAGGCAAGAACCGAAACCAGCACGCCGCTCCAGAGCCCGCGCATGCCGGGCACGAGACTGACCCAGGCGTAGCTGTGCACGAAAGCAGGCACGGCAAGTGGCGCTGCGGCCAGCCAGGACCAGAGGCGGGCGCCGGGAATATCGGTGCGTTCGGTCAGCCAGGCGAGCGTGACTGCCAGCAGGATGCAAAGCGGAATGGTGCAGACTTCGAGCAGGACGGTATTGACGAGCAGCTCGCCGACGCGGCTACGGAAGATCAGGGCGGTGACTTCTGCCCAGCCGGTGTCTACCGTGATCCAGACGATGAAGCCGAGCGGCACGAGGCTCAGAAGCGCGACGATCGAAGCAAGGGCGACGACGGATGCATGCCGAACGCGGCTACGGGGAGCAGCCGTCAACTGGGGCATTCGCATGGCGGCCGCCTCGCCGGCATATGTGTTCTTCTGCAGCAAATCCGAGCTGCCTTTCACGCCCTGAAATAGGAAGGCAACCGCCGCATATCGCGATTGCCCGATCGATCTGCCCGGAGCATGACGCCGAAAAGTGTGAGCGGTTTTCGGACGACATCATGCTCTGCTTCTTTGAGTTCAGAGCCGGAAGGTTCCAGGTCGAACAGACCTGAAACCTTCCGGCTCCAAAGGCCATCCCTATGCCCCTAGCAGGGCATAGGACAGTGATGCAAGAGCCAAGCCCGCGCGAAGCGCTCGAAAGGCGCTGCGGTGCAGGCTTTGCCTTAGATGAGGCCCGCTTCCGTCATCAGATCGGTGACCTTCTTGCTGTTCAGCTTGGAAGGCTCGACCTTCGGAGCCTGAAGATCGGACAGCGGCACGAGCTTCGGATTGGAAGCCTCACCATTGCCGACGGCATATTCATAGGAATTACCATCGCGCAGAATGGCCTGACCGCCCTTGCCGGTAATCCACTTCAGGAAAGCCTGCGCTTCCTTCTGGTGCTGGCTGGACGCCAGAACGCCACCACCCGAGATGCTGACGAAGGCGCCCGGATCCTGGTTCTTGAAATAGTGCAGGGCCACGTTCTTGCTGTTTTCGCCGGTCTTGGCCTGATCGCCGAACCAATAATAGTGATAGATCACAGCGCCTTCGACCTCGCCGGCATTGACGGCCTTCATGGCGACACTGTTGCCCTTGTAGAAGCTGGCATTTTGCTTCATCGCCTTCAGCCAGGCGCGGGTGGCATCCTCGCCCTTCAGCTCAAGCAGCGCGCTGACGATCGCCTGGAAGTCGGCGCCGGCCGGCGAAGCGCCCCAACGGCCCTTCCACTTGGGATCGGCGAGATCGAGCAGCGATTTCGGCAGATCGGCTTCCTTCAGCTTGGTTTTGTCATAGGCGAAAACCGTGGAGCGCGCCGCGACGCCGACCCAGTTGCCATCGGCCGCCTTGAAGGTTTCCGGCACCTGCGCAAGCGTATCGGCATTGACCGAGGCGAAGAGCTTGTTGGCATCGACCAGCGCCATGCCCGGCGAGTTTTCCGTCAGATAAACGTCCGCCGGGGAGGCCGCGCCTTCCTGGACGATCTGGTTGGCAAACTGCATGTCGCTGCCGTTGCGGATCGTGACCTTGATGCCGGTTTCCTTGGTGAAGCCATCCGCCCATGCCTGCGTCAGTGCCTCGTGCTGGGCGTTATAGACGACGATGCCTTCGGATTCGGCGGCATTCGCTACCATCGGAGCGATCGCAAGACCTGCGGCAAGCACCAGCGCGCTGGTGAGATGAGTAAAGGAAAAAGTCATAAGCCCTCTCGCTTGAAAGTCACCGCCTGAGGCGGCCTTGGGATAGGCTATATTTTTCCTGAGAATTTTTTTCAAGTTTACACGGGCGCTTTATCATCAAAAAAGTTTGAAATATGAGTCAAGATTTCATCGCTATCTCTGCAGCGAGATCGATCCAGGCTTTGCCGGCATGCGAGAGATAGCCGCCCCGCCGCCATATCCACGCCATGTGCCACGCCATTTCCGGCTCGACGACGAGCGCGTGGCTGACGCCGGGACGCTGCCGCTGCTCGGCGATCAACCGCGGCAGGAAACCCACGCCGAGCCCGGCTGCGACAAGCTCGACGATAAAATTGATCTGGCTCGAGCGTGCGGCGATATCGGGCGCGAAGCCGGCGTTGCGGCAGGCATCGAGAATAATGCCATTGAGGGCAAAGCCGGCTTCAAACAAGATAAAGGAATTGCCCTGCAGCGCCGCGAGCGGTACCGCCGCACGCCCGGCGAGAGGATGCGCGGCGGGCAGCAGCACATGCATCGGCTCGCAGCGTACGCTCTGCCACTCGAATATGTCGCGCGTCGGCAGGAGCGAGGCGCCGAGATCGACTTCGCCGGAAAGAACCATTTCCTCCAGGCGCATGGATCCCTGCTCCGCCAGCTTGATCTCGATCCCCGGATAGCGATTGCGGAAGACGGCAAACATCGGCGCAAACAGCGCATCGTTGCCGATCGGCGGCAGGCCGAGACGCAGCGTGCCACGGGCAAGGCCACGCAGTTCGGCGAGTTCGGCAAGCAGATCGTCTCGCGCGGCAAGCATTGCCACGGCCCGGCGATACACCACCTCGCCTGCATCGGTCAGGGTCACGCTGTGACCAATGCGATTGAGCAGCGCCAGACCGAGCTCATCCTCGAGCTGGCGCACGGCCTTGCTGACGGCGGACTGGGTCGTGAATACCACCTTCGCAGCCTCCGAAAATCCGCCCTGGCGCACCACCTCGACAAACGCCCTTAAAGTTCGAAGTTCCATATCTATTCCTTTTGGGACTGAATTTGATGAAATCAATTCATTTTATTCATGCCGGCACAAGGTTTATCTTCGACACATCCAATTTTCTCGAGTTTCTCCATGCGCATCGATCTGCAAAACCATCCGAAACTGAGCCGTTTGGCTCAGATCCTGCTGCTGCTCGCCTTCTGGCAAGCGGGCGAGGCCATCGTAGGCCTGACGCACCTGCCGATACCCGGCGCCATCGCCGGCATGCTGCTGGTGTTCGCGCTGCTTGCCAGCGGCAGGATCGGCATGGCGAGCATGAAACGTGGTGCGGAGTGGTTCCTCGGCGAGATGCTGCTGTTCTTCGTGCCGGCGGTGCTGGCCCTGCTCGATCATGGCGAATTCATCGGTATCGTCGGGCTGAAGGTGCTCATAGTAATCTCCGCCGGCACGGTCATGGTCATGAGCGTGACCGCCATTGCGATCGATATCGGCTGCCGCCTCATGATGCGCCACGGAGCCTCCCGCCATGTCCGCCATTGAAACCGCCGCATCCGGCCTGTTCTGGCCGCTGGCGACGATCGGTCTCTACTATGTTTCCAAGACGCTCCACCGGCGCTGGCCTTCGCTCTGGCTGTCGCCGCTGGTGGTGGCGCCTGCAGCCCTGATCGCCATCGCACTCGTACTGCACGCAGATTATCAGGACTACATGCACGACAGCCGATGGCTGCTGGCCCTGCTCGGGCCGGCGACCGTCGCCTTTGCCGTGCCGATCTACGAGCAGCGGGGTCTCATCAAGCGCTACTGGCCCGTTCTCCTGTTCGGCATAACCGTCGGCAGCACCACGGCCATGGTGTCTGCCTGGGGACTCGCCAGCCTTCTCGGCCTCGATGAGAGCGTGCGGCTCAGTCTGATGCCGCGCTCGATCAGCACGCCTTTTGCCATGGTGGTGTCGGGTGATATCGGTGGCGTGCCCAATCTGACCGCCGTCTTTGTCGTCGTCACCGGCCTGTTCGGCGCCGTTGTCGGACAAATCTTGCTGCGGCTGCTGCCATTGAAATCGGGCATGGCGCGCGGCGCGCTCTACGGCATGGGCGCGCACGGCATCGGCGTCGCCAAGGCGCATGAGATCGGCCGTGAGGAAGGATCGATCGCCGGTCTCGTCATGGTGCTGGTGGGGCTGACGAACGTGCTGGCGGCACCGCTGATCGCATGGCTTATGCATGCAGCCTGACCAAAAAAAGCCGCGGCACTTCCATGCCGCGGCCCTCCTTCAGTTCGATGGTCCGTCTCAGTTGTCGCGCGTTTCCAGCGTCTTGCTGAAGAAGATGGCGACCAGCGTGCAGACGACGCCCGACAGCAGATAGAGGCTGGTGTAGACGAGGCCGAACTGGCTGGAGAGGGCGAGCGCCACGAAAGGCGCGAAGCCGGCACCGATCAGCCAGGACAAATCGGATACGAGAGCCGAACCGCTGTAGCGATAGTTGCGGGTGAAGCGCGAGGCGCTGGCGCCGGCTGCCTGACCGAAGGAAAGGCCGAGCAGCGTGAAGCCGAGAACCACATAGACATGACGGCCGGTCGCCCCGCCATCGAGCAGCCAGGGAGCCACGAAGGCGAAGCAGGCGATCAGCACGGCGCCGATGGCCAGTTGATTGCGGCGGCCGATCCGGTCGGCCAGCATACCTGAACAGATGATGGCGAGGATGCCGCAGATCGCGCCGAGGAACTCCATCAGCAGGAACGAGCCGGGGGTCTGCTCGCTGTAGAGCGTGACCCAGCCGAGCGGGAAGACCGTGACCAGATGGAAGGTCGCAAAGCTTGCAAGCGGCACGAAGGCGCCGATCAGGACGTCCCGGCCATGGACGCGCAGCAGTTCCGTCATCTTCACAGGCTCTAGCTCATGGCGGTCCAGCAGGGTGCCGAATTCTTCGGTCGCAACCAGGCGCAGGCGGGCGAAGAGCGCAACGACATTGACCGCGAAGGCGCAGAAGAACGGGTAGCGCCAGCCCCAATCAATGAAGTCCGCCGTCGTGAGGCTCGTGACGAAATAGGCAAACAGCGCGCTTGCCAGCATGAAGCCGATCGGCGCGCCGAGCTGCGGGATCATCGCATACCAGCCGCGGTGATTGGTCGGGGCATTGAGCGCAAGAAGCGAGGCGAGGCCGTCCCAGGCGCCGCCGAGCGCGAGACCCTGGCCGATGCGGAAGATGGCAAGCAGGACGATCGCGTAGACGCCGACTTCCGAATAACCGGGCAGGAAGCTCATCGCCGCCGTCGAGCCGCCGAGCAGGAACAGCGCGACCGTCAGCTTGACGCCACGTCCATATCTGCGGTCGACCGCCATGAAGATGAACGAGCCGATCGGGCGGGCGATAAAGGCCAGCGCGAAGACCAGGAAGGAAAGCATCGTGCCATGCAGCGGGTCGGCGAAGGGGAAGATGAGCTTCGGGAAGACCAATACGGATGCAATGGCATAGACGAAGAAATCGAAGAACTCGGACGTGCGACCGATGATCACGCCGATGGCGATGTTGCCGGGGGCGACGGAGCCGTTCGCATGCATGCTGCGGGCATCGCTCTCCAGAGTTGAAGACTTGGGATTCAGTGATTCATGCGTAACGCTGACCATGCGCGGGAGCCTCCCTCTCCGGGCACGAATTCCTCCACGAATTCGTGCATAATGAAAATGTCGATCAAACGTGCGAACATATCAAGTATCCAGCATGAAATAATTCGCAAATTGGCAATCGGTCGAGCCATTGTCCGCCATTGGAGCCGCATTCGGGACGAAGAAGAACCGCCGGTGATAGCCATTTGTTCCGATCCAGGTATATTAGCGCCGGCGAAAGCGAATTGCTTGATTGAAAACCTTCTAGATTTTCGAGGGTTTTCCCGATAGGTGGGACGGCATTTCATACCGCAATGCACTCAAGCTTGCTGCGGTGCGACGAAACACCTCATATCGTTCATGACCGCCGTCCTTTAGTCGCGGTAGGGTCGAAACAAGAAGAGCTTTAAGACGTGCCAAGACTATTGAAGATTTTCAGCCGTTTATCCATCATCCCTTTGTTTTTGCTGCTATCAGGCTGCAATCTGGTGGTGATGGCCCCCTCCGGCGATATCGCCATGCAGCAGCGAGACCTCATCATCGTCTCGGTGGTGCTGATGCTGATCATCATCATCCCGGTGATCTTGCTGACGCTGTTCTTCGCCTGGAAATACCGTCAGTCGAACACGCAAGCGGCCTACGAGCCGGATTGGCATCATTCGACACGTCTGGAGCTGGTCATCTGGTCCGCTCCGCTTGCCATCATCATCGCGCTCGGTGCGGTGACCTGGATCAGCACCCATCAGCTCGACCCCTATCGGCCGCTCGACCGCATCGCCGCCGACAAGCCGCTCAGTGCCGACGTGAAGCCGTTGACGGTCGAAGTGGTCGCGCTCGACTGGAAATGGCTGTTCTTCTATCCGGAATACGGCATCGCCACCGTCAATGAAATGGCAGCTCCCGTCGACCGCCCGATCAACTTCAAGATCACGGCCTCCTCGGTGATGAACTCCTTCTTCATCCCGGCGCTGGCAGGCCAGATCTACGCCATGCCGGGCATGGAGACCAAACTGCACGCCGTCATCAACCATCCCGGCGAATTCCAGGGCCTGTCGGCCAACTATAGCGGCGCCGGCTTCTCGAACATGCGCTTCAAGTTCCACGGTTTGGATCAGGCCGGTTTCGACCAATGGGTCCAGAAGGCAAAGAGCCAGGGCACGGCTCTCGGCCGCCAGGAATACATGGCGCTCGCCAAGCCGAGCGAACGCGAGCCGGTGCGCTATTTCAACGCCGTCGACGACGGGCTCTACAACGCCATCCTCAACATGTGCGCCGATCCGAGCAAGATGTGCATGAGCGAGATGATGCATATCGACGCCAAGGGCGGCGCCGGCAAGGAAAGCCACGAAAACCGCGAGCGCCTGATCTACGACAACCGCGAAGGCGCCTCGGCCGAGGTCACGCCCGTCAAGGCTGAAGGGAATGCTACCCATACCATGCAGCATGGAGACAACTCCATGCCGGGCATGGACATGGGCAACGGCTCTTCTTCCGATTCGCCGACCGGTTCGGCGCAGCATCAGGGTCATTGATCCGGTGCGCTCAATAACAAGACATTCATAAGGGACAGAGGCAATCCATGTTTTCCAACCCGGACCTCTATAAATTCATCTTCGGTCGGCTGACGCTCGATTCCATTCCATATCACGAACCGATCCTCGTCGTGACCTTCATCGGCGTCGCCGTCGGCGGTATCGCCCTTCTTGGCCTGCTGACCTATTTCCGCCTCTGGGGTTATCTCTGGAAGGAATGGTTCACCAGCATCGATCACAAGAAGATCGGCATCATGTACGTCGTGCTGGCGCTGATCATGCTGCTGCGCGGCTTTTCCGATGCGCTGCTGATGCGCCTGCAGCAGGCCATCGCCTTCAACGGTTCCGAAGGTTATCTGCCGCCGCATCACTACGACCAGATCTTCACCGCCCACGGCGTCATCATGATCTTCTTCGTGGCGATGCCCTTCGTCACCGGCCTGATGAACCTCGTCGTGCCGCTGCAGATCGGCGCGCGCGACGTGTCCTTCCCGTTCCTCAACAACTTCTCCTTCTGGATGACGACGGCAGGCGCGATCGTCATCATGATCTCGCTCTTCATCGGCGAATTCGCCAAGACCGGCTGGCTGGCCTATCCGCCGCTTTCCGGCATCGCCTACAGTCCCGATGTCGGCGTCGATTATTATATCTGGGGCCTGCAGGTCGCGGGTATCGGAACGACGCTTTCGGGCATCAACCTGATCGCCACCATCGTCAAGATGCGCGCGCCGGGCATGACCTTCATGAAGATGCCGGTCTTCACCTGGACCTCGCTCTGCACCAACATCCTGATCGTTGCATCCTTCCCGATCCTGACCGCCACGCTCGCCCTGCTGACGCTCGACCGCTATGCCGGCACGAACTTCTTCACGAATGACCTCGGCGGCAATCCGATGATGTATGTCAACCTCATCTGGATCTGGGGCCACCCGGAAGTCTACATCCTGATCCTGCCGGCCTTCGGCGTCTTCTCGGAAGTCGTCGCCACCTTCTGCGGCAAGCGCCTCTTCGGCTACGCCTCGATGGTCTACGCCACCTGCGTGATCATGATCCTCTCCTACCTCGTCTGGCTGCACCATTTCTTCACCATGGGCTCGGGCGCCAGCGTCAATTCCTTCTTCGGCATCACGACGATGATCATCTCGATCCCGACGGGTGCGAAGCTCTTCAACTGGCTGTTCACGATGTATCACGGCCGCATCCGCTACGAGCCGCCGATGCTGTGGACCGTCGGCTTCATGGTGACCTTCACCATCGGCGGCATGACCGGGGTCATGCTGGCTGTTCCGCCGGCCGACTTCGTGCTGCACAACTCGCTGTTCCTGATCGCCCACTTCCATAACGTGATCATCGGCGGCGTGCTCTTCGGCATGTTCGCAGGCGTCAACTACTGGTTCCCGAAGGCCTTCGGCTTCAAGCTCGATCCCTTCTGGGGCAAGATGAGCTTCTGGTTCTGGCAGATCGGCTTCTGGTTCGCCTTCATGCCGCTCTACATCCTCGGCCTGATGGGCGTCACCCGCCGCGTCAGCCAGTTCGACGATCCGTCGCTGCAGATCTGGTTCATCATCGCAGCCTTCGGCGCCGGCCTCATCGCCATCGGCATCGCCTGCTTCCTCATCCAGCTCGCCGTCAGCTTCATGAAGCGCGAAGAGCTTCGCGATCACACGGGCGACCCCTGGGGCGGCCGCACGCTGGAATGGTCCACCTCTTCGCCGCCGCCGGCCTACAACTTCGCCTTCACGCCGATCGTCTACGATCACGACGCCTGGTGGGACATGAAGAACCGCGGCTACGTCAGGCCGACCGAAGGCTTCATCCCGATCCACATGCCGAAGAATACCGGCACCGGCATCATCCTCGGCGTTCTCTCCATCGGCTTCGCATTCGGCATGATCTGGTACATGTGGTGGCTTGCCGCCATCACCTTCGTCGCGATGATCGCCGTCACAATCGGCCATACCTTCAACTACAAGCGCGACTACCACATCCCCGCCGACGAGGTCGTCAAGACCGAGAACGAGCGTACGAAGCAGCTCGCAGGACAGGTGTAAGACTTATGACCACCCAAACCGCACACGCTCCCAAGGATGGCGGAACGCCCGCCTTCTACATGACGGAAGAGCACCATCCGGAAGGCAGCACCATGCTGGGCTTCTGGATCTACATCATGAGCGACTGCCTGATCTTCGCAGTCCTCTTCGCCACCTTCGCCGTACTCGGCCACAGCTATGCGGCCGGTCCGTCTCCGGCCGACCTCTTCGAGCTGCCGCTCGTCGCCGTCAACACGGCGATGCTGCTCCTCTCCTCCATCACCTACGGCTTCGCCATGCTGGCGATGGAGAAGAACAATAAGTCGGGCACGCTGATCTGGCTGACGATCACCGGCATCTTCGGCGCCCTCTTCATCTTCTTCGAACTTTACGAGTTCTACCACCTGATCCTCGACGGCGCCGGCCCGCAGCGCAGCGCCTTCCTCTCGGCCTTCTTCACGCTGGTCGGCACGCACGGTCTGCACGTCACCACCGGTATCGTCTGGCTGATCACGCTGATGGTGCAGGTCGGCCGGTATGGCCTGATCGCGGAGAACAAGCGCCGCCTGATGTGCCTTTCGATGTTCTGGCACTTCCTCGACGTCGTCTGGATCGGCGTGTTTTCCCTCGTCTATCTCATGGGAGTTCTCGGATGAGCTCGAACGTAGACCATTCTCATCATTCCGGCGACGCCCACGGCCATGACCACCATGGCGGTCACGAGGCGTCCCACGGCACTTTCAAGAGCTACATGACGGGGTTCATCCTCTCCGTCATCCTGACCGCCATCCCCTTCTGGCTGGTCATGGGCAAGGTCTTCGCCGATCCGGCCATCACCGGAGCGATCGTCATGATCCTCGGCGCGATCCAGATCGTCGTGCACATGATCTACTTCCTGCACATGAACACCCGCTCGGAAGGCGGCTGGAACATGATGGCGCTGATCTTCACGATCGTGATCGTCATCATCGCGCTGTCGGGTTCGCTCTGGGTCATGNATCACCTCAACGCGAACATGATGCCCATGTCGCCCGAGATGATGCGCAACATGCCGTAAGACCGAGCGGCGGGCCTTCAGGCCCGCCCTCTTTCCGGCCCAAAATATCAGCCGGATGCTGCGCGGCGCATCCTTGAGATCGCTCCAGAATATCCGCCTTTCTTCGAATCGCGAAAACGCTCTATCCTTTTGTCTTTACGCAATTCCGGACGGGAAACCGCCGCGCACTTTCCCTGGAATTGCTCTAAGTCGCAGGCGATTTTTCAAGACTACGCGTGATCTTCAGCGAAGAGAAACTAAGATCTCCCGAAATCATGCGGCAGCGCGTCCCCGGAGACCAGCGCCATGACCGACACTTCCTCGAATACATCCCCAGGCAAGCCGCGTTCGACGTTTGCTCTTGCGATCTGGGTGTTCCTGCTTCTGCTGCTCACCGCTCTCCTGATCGGGCTCGGTACATGGCAGGTGCAACGGCTGCATTGGAAGCTCGATCTCATCGCCAGGGTCGATGCGCGCGTGCATGCACCCGCGGTTGCTGCACCCGACCGGTCGCAATGGGCCGATATCAACGCCGAAAACTCCGAATACAAGCATGTACAGGTGAGCGGGACCTTCCTCAACGACAAGGAAACGCAGATCTATGCCTCGACCGCACTCGGCGCGGGCTATTGGGTGCTGACACCGCTGAAGCTCGCGGACGGCACGATCGTTATCATCAACCGTGGCTTTGTGCCTACCGAAATGCGCAATCCGGCGACGCGGCCCGAGAGCCGGACCGGCACGGATACCACCGTCACCGGCCTGTTGCGGATCAGCGAGCCCAAGGGCACGCTGCTGCGCTCCAATGTGCCGGCAGAAGAGCGCTGGTATTCGCGCGACGTAGCGGCCATTGCTGCGGCTCGCGGCCTGCAGAATGTCGCTCCCTATTTCATCGATGCCGACGATACGAAGAACCCCGGCGGCCTGCCTGTGGGCGGGCTGACGCAGATTACCTTCCACAACAGCCATCTCGTCTACGCCATCACCTGGTATGGATTGGCCGCGATGACGCTCGGCCTGGCCGTCTACCTCGTCTATTTCGAACGACGGCGGGCGAAGGCGATCCGCTGATCACCAAGGCATTTCCGCTTGCCGCTTTTGCGGGAACGGTCCTATGCCGGCTTCGCTGGGAAGCGAAGCTGCCAGCGTCGGCCGTCGCTGGTCATCTCGACGATTCCAAGCGGCTCGACGTCGATCGACCAGAATGCTGCGGCCGGCGCATGCAGGGCCTGCAGAACGGCGGCGCGAATGACGCTCGCATGGGTGATGACGGCGACGTGGCCGGCATCCTCGATATGGTTTCCCATCCACTCGCCGACGCGCTTCACGACCGCCGTCAGGGTTTCGCCGCCATGCGGCGCCACCGACGTATCCGTCATCCATAGGGACAGAGACGCCGCATCCCTCTCATGCAGTTCGGCAAGCGATTGCCCTCGCCAGCCGCCATAGTCGCATTCGCGCAAGGCAATATCCGGAATGGCATCGAGACCGAGGGCTGCGGCTGTCTGGCGCGCGCGCAAGGCCGGACTGCTCCATGCATGATCGATCGACCCGGGCTCGAACGACAGCGCCTGAGCCTGCTGCTCCGCCTTGGCTTCCAGAGGCTCTTCGTCCGGGAAGCAGCCCTTTCGATTGGCCTGCGTCGCCCCATGGCAAATCCAGCTCAGACGCGTTTTCATGAGACTGTTCCAACTCCATCCCCTACCGCGCTCTTGTCGCGATTTCGCATCGCTTTGGCGCTTGATTGACAATTATATTTGCAAACAATTATAAACTTGCACTTGCGGGTGTGGAAGCCGGTGGAATCCCGGCGCGGTCGCGCCACTGTAATCGATGACGGAAACTTCGCCCTCGAGAGCCAGACCCTTCCCGCAAGAACCCTTCCGCAAATGGAACGCGCTTTTCTTGAAGAGGGAAATACAATGTCCGACACCACTTTCGCTCCATCCGCAGTTCCGCAGCCGATTCCGCTCGGCCAAATCCTGCCCTGGGCCATTTTCGCAGGCCTGCTGATGCTGATCGCGATCTATTTCATCGGCGCCGAGGAAGGCGCAACCTCACTGATATCAGGCAGCTATGTGCACGAATTCGTGCATGATGCCCGTCACCTTCTCGGCTTCCCCTGCCACTAAGGGGTCAAGCACATGGTTGGACGTCTTTTGCTCCGCGGCATGATCGTCGGGGCTCTTGCCGGTATTCTCGTTTTTGCTTTCGCCCGCATCTTCGGCGAACCGCTGGTCGATTGGGCCATCGGCTTTGGGGAAAGGGCAGCGCAGGCGGCCGGCGAAGCGCCGGAGCCGGAAATCGTCAGCCGCGCCACCCGGGCGGGCCTCGGCCTTTTCATCGGCAGCGTGATCTTTTCGACGGCAATAGGCGGATTGTTCGCGCTGGTCTTTTCCCTGGTCTACGGACGCATCAGTTCTTTCGGTGCGCGCGGCACCGCTGCTCTGCTTGCCATCGCTGCCTTCGTGACGATCTCGCTCGTGCCCGACATCAAGTATCCTGCAAATCCGCCGGCCGTCGGCAATCCAGAGACGATCGGCGCGAGAACCGAGCTATTCTTCATCATGATCGTCGCTTCCACCGCCGGCATGATCATTGCCATCGGCTTCGGCCGCCGGCTGACGGCACGATATGGCTCCTGGAACGGCGCGATCATTGCCGGCATCGGCTATATCGCCTTCATTGCGCTGATCCAATATCTGCTTCCGCCGATCGACGAAGTGCCGGAACAGTTCTCGGCCGTCGTGCTCTGGCGCTTCCGCATTGCCTCGCTCGGTATGCATGCCATTCTCTGGGCTGCGCTGGGGTTGGCTTTCGGCGCCTGGGCGGAACGGCAGTTGACGCTGGTGCACTCCGGCAACGTGACCGCGCGCCGGGCCTGATGTGACACGCCGCCTGCATCCTGCGTGCAAGGCGGGCGATGAAGAGCGAAAAAGCGCGCTGGTCGTTCTCGCGGAATTATGGCTTGCGGCACGTGCATCGCGCCCCGAAAGCCATCGCTCCAGCGCCGCGCGTCGCATGTGACGCGCAAAGGTCGCTGCAACACGCTGAACCATGCAGCAAGCAAAACACCGTCGCGCAGTGCGGCGGTGTTTCGGATCTTACCAATAGCGCGGGCGATCGCGCCAGCGGTCATCACCCCAGCCACCACGGTGATGGCGATGGCCATGCCAGCCCCATGGCGGCGGCGGTGGCGGCCTGTAATAACCCCAACGCCGCGGCGGCGGACCCCAGCGATTCGGACGGCATTCGCCCCAACGCGTCAGGTGCCAGCCGCGACCGCATGCATAGTCAATTTTCACGATCGGCACTGAGGCCGTTGTCCCAACGGCCGGGACAGGCATTGCCTCTGCCGAAGATACAACCAGGCTGCCGAACAAGGCAGCGATAGCAATCACGGACGATCTCATTTTGATGGCCCTTTATCCAGGTTCCTTACATGCGGGATTTAACCCCCGAGGCGATGAACGCCGGCTGAACCGAAAAAGGCCTTTTGGCGGCAAAATTGCGATAGGCTCAAGCTGATAGTCACGCGGAAAAAGCTTGTCGCTGTCAACATTTGCGGGCATTCGCAACTTACTCGCGCGTCACGAGAGTTTCATGAAGGAGGCTTACACCAGCAATATCAATTGCCATAAAGGAGTTTGGGATGGTCGACCTCGCCTCAAGTACTTCGGAGGGTGGCAATGCCAGCCATCCAATTCACGGCGCAAGCAGCTCGGCAAAATGGTTTCTGCCGATCTTCGGCGTCGTCGTGCTGGCCGGTCTCGTCTATGTCGGCTATGCCCTCGGCAGCGATCTTGCCGAGGCCGCCGCTGTTCCGTGGATCCTGCTCGGCCTTGCGCTGCTGATCGCGCTCGGATTCGAATTCGTCAACGGCTTCCATGACACGGCCAATGCCGTTGCCACCGTCATCTACACCCGCTCGCTGCCTGCTGAATTCGCGGTCATCTGGTCGGGCTTCTTCAACTTCCTCGGCGTCCTGACCTCGTCCGGTGCCGTCGCCTTCGGCATCCTGGCGCTGCTGCCGGTGGAGCTGATCCTGCAGGTCGGCTCCGGCTCCGGTCTTGCGATGGTGTTCGCCCTCTTGACCGCCGCCATCATCTGGAACCTCGGCACCTGGTATCTCGGCCTGCCGGCATCGAGCTCGCACACGCTCGTCGGCTCCATCATCGGCGTCGGTCTCGCCAATCAGTTCCTGGCGCCTGCCGGCTCCGCCACCAGCGGCGTCGACTGGTCGCAGGCAAGCAACGTCGGCATGTCGCTGCTCCTGTCGCCTATCATCGGTTTCGCCATGGCGGCGATCCTGCTGCTGGTCGCCAAGGTGCTGATCCGCAACAAGGAGCTCTATGAAGCGCCGAAGGGCAATGCGCCGCCGCCGGCCTGGATCCGCGGCCTGCTGATCTTCACCTGCACCGGTGTCAGCTTCGCCCACGGGTCGAATGACGGGCAAAAGGGCATGGGTCTGATCATGCTCATCCTCATCGGTCTCGTGCCGACCGCCTTCGCCCTGAACAAGACGCCCGACGTCAACTATCTCGACGCCTACAAAGCTGCCTCTACGCAAGTCGAGACTGCGCTCGGCAAATATGTGAAGCCGGGTGTTGCCGCGCCGGCCGATCCGAAGGCCGCTGTCAGCAATGCCGTAAAGACCAAGACCTGGACGGACGCGACGACACCGGCTCTCCAAGCCTATATCCATGCCACAAGCGCCGAGATTGCCGCCTATCCCAGCGTCGAGAAGCTGCCAAACGGGCTCGTCGGCAACGTTCGTAACGATATCTACCTGATCGGTGAATCGCTGAAGCTGATCGACAAGCAGAAGCTGCTGCCGATGAGCGCCGACGATCTGAAGGCCGTGACCAGCTATCACGCCGCCGTCGACCACGCGACCAAGTTCATCCCGCTCTGGGTGAAGGTCGCCGTCGCATTGGCACTCGGCCTCGGCACCATGGTCGGCTGGAAGCGCATCGTCGTGACCGTCGGCGAGAAGATCGGCAAGACGCATCTGACCTATGGCCAGGGTGCCGCCGCCGAAGTGGTCGCGATGTTGACGATCGGTGCTGCGGACCATCTCGGCCTGCCGGTCTCGACCACGCACGTGCTGTCTTCCGGCGTCGCCGGCACCATGGCGGCGAACGGTTCGGGTCTGCAGTGGTCGACCGTGCGCAATATGCTGATGGCGTGGATCCTGACGCTGCCGGCCTCGATCGCGCTGGCCTTCGGGCTGTTCATCGTGCTGCGTCAGGTGTTCTGACGGAGGCGTCATCCGACGCCCGATACCGGCCTCACAAGAGGCCAAAAAATAACGGCGCCCTGCAACGGGCGCCGTTATTCTTTGATGTTTCCGTAGCTCTTTACGCAATTCCAGGAAAACCGCTTGCGCACTTTTCCTGGAATTGCGCTAGCGGACGCTTTCCTTCCTGTTGCCATTGGCACCGAGGCCGGAAATCCTCGCCAGTTCAGACCGCTGGCTGGCATAATTCTGCGCAACCATCGGATAATTGGAAGCCAGCCCCCATTTCTGCCGGTACTCCTCGGGCGTCATGCCGTAATGCACGCGCAAATGACGCTTCAAGGTCTTGAAGCGTTTGCCGTCTTCGAGACAGACGATGTAATCGTTCGTCACCGATTTCTTCAAATCGACCGCCGGCACCAGATTGCTGCGATCGACGGTGGGAGCGGATCCATCCAAGGCCTGCAAAGCCTCGTGGACATCCTTTATCAGCCGCGGAAGGCTGTGTAGCGGGACCGCATTGTGGCTGACATAGGCCGAAACGATTTTCACGCAACCGTCGAAGAAATACATCTTCGGCAGGGCTGGGTCTTTTCTCTCGCTGAAAGAATCCATGATTTTTTCCCGGACATCATTTGGTTCCTCGTGCGCCGCCACGCCCGAATTGCATCATGTGCAACATCCGCAAGCGGATGCTCCACCGTTTCAAGTCGCACCGTATTCCCNGCGCTCGATCCCCGGCTCGGATACCCGGGACAGATAGCGTTCGCGCAGGGCGGGGCGGCAGTCATAAATCGAAGGATCGCCGCATCGCACGAGACTTATCTGTTTCTCCTTGCCGTCGCTGCGTCGAATGGAAACGATGCAGCGACGGCAAACGGCGGATATCAGGCTGTCTTCACTTCGATCTTCTTTTCCGCCTTCTTTGCTTCGGCGGTCTTGGGCAGCATCACCGTCAGCACACCCTTGGCGAAATGTGCATCGATCTTGTCTACGTCGACGCCCTCGGGAAGCTGAAAGCTTCGCTGGAAGGAACCATAGCGGCGCTCCGAAAGATAATAATCCTTCTGGTCCTCTTTCTTTTCCTCACTCTTCTCACCCTTGATCGTCAAGGTGTGATTGGTGAGGCTTACCTCGACGTTTTTCTCGTCAAGGCCAGGAAGCTCGGCCGATATTTCATAGGCGCCATCCTTCTCGAGGAGGTCGATCGCTGGAGCGATCTGCCATTCTGCGTAGGATATCCGCGGAATTTCGAAACCGAACATCTTCGACGGCAAGCGCCAATCGAACGGATGAAAATCGTCGAAAAGGGCGTCAATCTCTTTGCGTAGACTTTGAAGGCGAGTCTGCGGTTCAGTTCTGGCAGCCCCGACAGATTTCTGGACAGGTAGTTTGGTAGCGGCTTCGGCCATGGCTAATCTCCTGGAATTGAACAGATTTCTACATGTCCGCCGCCACGGTCCCCAGCTTCCGGATTTCCTGAAACGCTGGGCCGGAGAGCGACGGATCCTGCCGAATATCAACGCCAATGCGAGTTCATGGATTCGCCGTCGGCGTTTGGAAAATTTCCGCCGCATCGCGTTACCCAATCCGACATAATCAGCAGGAACTCCAGCAAATACCTTTCGGCATGTTCTCACATTGATGCGCGTCAAGTTCGGATACATCTCCGATCCGAAACGTGGTTCTATTGAGACAAGACTGGAATTCATGCGCCGAACTGTGCGACACTCCTGCAGGCGAAACATCCGGGAAGCCGAACCATGCGCGCCATGATCTTGGAAAGTGCCCACAAGCCGCTCAGATTGGATGAGAACAAAGCCTTGCCGCTGCCTGGCAAACATCAAGTCCAGATCCGGGTCTGCGCATGCGGCGTATGTCGTACCGACCTTCATGTCGTCGACGGCGAGCTTACGCAACCGAAACTTCCCCTCGTTCCGGGACATGAGATCGTCGGCGTCGTAACCGCCCTGGGAGAAAAAGTTGCCAATATCCGCCTTGGCGACCGCGTTGGCGTACCCTGGCTTGGCTGGACATGCGGAGAATGCGCCTATTGTAAAAGCGGACGCGAAAATCTCTGCGCGGGCGCACGCTTTACAGGCTATCAGATTGACGGTGGATATGCGGAATACACCGTCGCCGACGAGCGCTTCTGCTTTCCTATTCCGGCAGGATTTACCGACGTCGAGGCTGCACCGCTGCTTTGTGCCGGATTGATCGGCTATCGTGCGCTGAGGCTGGCGGGCGATGCGCCCAGGCTCGGTCTGTATGGCTTCGGAGCCGCGGCGCATATTGCCATTCAGGTTGCGCGCTATCGGGGACAGAAGGTCTATGCCTTTACAAAGCCGGCCGATACTGCAGGGCAGGCCTTCGCGCGTGAACTTGGCGCCGTCTGGGCCTCCGGTTCCGACGCGTTGCCACCTGAGCCGCTTGACGCCGCGCTGATCTTCGCGCCTGCGGGCGAGCTCGTCCCAGCAGCGCTTCGCGCCACTGCCAAAGGCGGTACGGTTGTTTGTGCCGGAATTCACATGACGGATATTCCGAGTTTTCCCTACAATATCCTCTGGGAGGAACGCGTCGTGCGGTCCGTCGCCAATCTGACCAGAAGTGACGGCGACGAATTTCTCGCCATCGCCGCCAAGATCCCCGTGCGTACCACAACCTCGCCCTTCCCGCTGAGCGATGCGAACGAGGCGCTGAAACAATTACGCGACGGAACGATCAAGGGAGCCGCCGTGCTTGTGCCGTAGCGATGGCGGAGTTCATGCCGAGCCCGAATGTCCGAGTGCGATCATCGTAGGCGAAAAGCTCCGCATACCGGCCCCAACCGATTGCCGCCCGCATGGTTTCCTCCGCGTCGCTCGGCTTCAGATGATCCTGCAACTCGAGCTCGAAGCGTTTGCGCGGAGCACGATGTTCGTCACGCTCATCGAGGATCTGATGGATATGCGCGACCAGCGGCACAAACCGCAGCAGATGTTCCTTGAAAAGACGCTTGCGCTGCTCGGCGTCACTTTCCGCGAATACCCGACCGGACGCAGTGAGCCTTATGGCGCCATCCTCCAATTCGGCAAACTCGAGGATATGCAGGGCAGCAGCAATGGCGAACAGGCTTTTCATCTCCAGCCTCAGAAATGCCGCGATCTTTGCCAGTTCCGCATGGTCTTCGTAAGAAGAATGCAGCGCCTCGATGAAGCCGAAAAGGCGGCTGATAGCAATATCAGGCAGGATCTGAGCCAATCCGCCGTGGACCTGCCCCTGGGCGGTGATCGATTGGGCCAGCCTTGCCGTGAGGATCGAATATATCTCATCCACGATCGTGCGAAACGCCGCATCCATTCGATTGCGCGGCTGCTCCAGCGGAACCGGAACTTCCGCAACAATGTGGGCAGGATGCGCACCGAGAACCAGGATGCGGTCGCACATCAGGACTGCTTCTTCGATATTATGCGTGACCATCAGCACTGCCTTCGTGCATAGCTGGTGACCGACCCACAAATCGAGGAAATCCGTTCTCAAGGTCTCCGCAGTGAGAACATCCAGAGCCGAGAAAGGCTCGTCCATCAGCAGCAGCAGCGGATTGCTGACCATCGCGCGGGCAAAGCCGACCCTTTGACGCATTCCACCTGAGAGCTCGCGCGGGAAAGCCGATTGGAAGCCGTTGAGGCCGATTTGATCGATGGCGGACAACGCCCGGCGGCGTGCCTCGTCATCCGTGAGACCAGCCGCATCGAGACCCAATTCGACATTGTCGAGAACGGTCAGCCATGGGTAGAGCGCAAAGCTCTGAAACACGACCGCAATACCCTCGGCGGGGCCGGATAAAGCATGGCCTCGATAAAGAACCTCCCCAGAATTCGGCTGGATCAGCCCGCCGGCTATACGCAGCAATGTTGACTTTCCCGACCCGGAACGGCCGAGCAAACCAAGGATTTCCCCTTCGTGAAGCGAGATGCTGATATCGTTCAGCACGCGCAGCGCTTCACCGGAAGGCTTGGCAAAATCCATGCAGATATTCCTGAGTTCGATAATGGGCATAGCTGCGTCGACAGACATGTTTCCTCTCAATCAAGCCGCATGTGGCGTTCGGCAAGGGCATGTAGAGGGCGCCACAGCAGCCGGTTCACGGTGATGACCAGCACCGACATGACTGCGATTCCAAGGGCGATGTGCGGATAGTCGCCTGTGTCGGTCATCTGCGCTATGTATGCGCCAAGACCGCCGGCGCTCAGTCTATCCGGCCCCCAGCTGGCGACTTCGGAAACGATGCTCGCATTCCAGGCTCCGCCCGCAGCCGTGACGGCGCCCGTCACATAATAGGGGAAAATGCCGGGCAGCATGACTTTCCGCCACCAGCGCCATGGACGGAGACGGAAGCTTTTCGCCGCTTCGCGCAGATCGTTGGGAAATGCGCTGGCTCCAGCGATGACGTTGAAGAGAATATACCACTGCGTACCCAGGATCATCAGCGGGCTCAGCCAAATCCCGGGAGCAAGATCGAACCGCACAATGATATGGACCGCAACAGGGAACAGTAAATTTGCCGGAAAGGCGGCAAGGAACTGCGCGATCGGCTGGATCCGCTCCGTCAACTTCGGACGAAGCCCGATCATAACGCCTATGGGTACCCAGACGACGCTGGCAAGCGCGACCAGCACAAGGACGCGAGATAGCGTAATGCCACCGTTGATTATCGCGACCGCGATGTCTTTCCATGACAGGGAGTGCTGCGCAAGTTGCGCGAGTTCGAAGAGGGCATAGCCGATGAGCGCCAGAACGATGCCGTGCCAAATACCATCCGCAACGCGCGCCGCAGGCCGAAAGCGCGACAACCCAACCACGCTTCGAGGAACACTGAGACGGGCTCGCGCAACTCTTCTCAAGGCGGCGGCGATGGGAATCGACAGCCGACGGAGAAGGGCCGATCGATGAAACATGTCAAGAACCCAGCTTTGCGGAACTGTCTGCGCGGCGGATTGTTCAAACCGGAACTTGTCGGCCCAGGCCACCATCGGCCGGAACAGGAGCTGATCGCAAAGAAGGATCGCAATCGTCATGGCGACGATCGCCCAACCCACCGCTGCCAGATTGCGCTCCTCGATCGCCCGCGCCACATACGATCCGACGCCAGGGAGCATTATCTGAAACTTGCCGATCGATATGGCCTCCGAAGCGACGACGAAAAACCATGCTCCCGACATTGACATCATCATATTCCAGACAAGGCCCGGCATTGCGAATGGGATCTCAAGGCGCCAGAAACGCTGCCATGCCGAAGCGCGGAAACTGCGGCTGACTTCATCCAGATCTGCAGGAATGGTGGTTAGGGACTGATAGAAGCTGAACGCCATGTTCCAGGCCTGGCTGGTGAAGATCGCAAAGATCGCTGCCAGTTCCGGACCAAGCAAATTGCCCGGAAAAAGCGATAGGAAGAAAAGCGCGGTGAACGATAGATAGCCAAGGATCGGAACCGATTGAAGCATGTCGAGGATTGGAATGAGCACCATCCCGGCCCGGCGGCTCTTGGCTGCCAATGTCGCATATGTGAATGTGAAGATTAAGGATGCAGCAAGTGCGGCCAGCATCCGCATTACCGTATTCAATGTATAAAGGGGTAGAACCAGCGGTGACAGCGAGATCTCGATCCCGCCGTCTACAGGAAACGGACCGACCATCTGGCAGGCTCCGAAGCCGAGAAGGGTTGCGACGGCAGACAGGAGGATCACGGCAAGAAGATCGCGCCAGCCTGGTATTCGCTGCCGCCAAATGCCGTCTCCAAACTTTTCAACGCGGCGCTCCATTGCCCTCTCCTGCCCGATATTCTTCCCGAGGAAGCAAGTTTCGGTCATTGGCCACAATCAAGGCGATGGCATAGGAACCGACCCACCTTGCCGGCACTGTTGTCTTCTATGGCGCTAGCCGGGAATGAACATACTAACAGCGGCAATGCCCATGATGGCTGTCGCGATCCAGCCGAGAATTATGATTGACCGAGGAGCCGTGAAATCGCCCATAACCGTTTTGCTCGACGCAAGGAGAATGACCACGACCATCAGGGGCACGGCCACTACGCCGTTGATGACGGCACTCCAAAATAGTGCCTTCATGGGGCTGATCGGTGAATATTGAATAATCATCCCCGCAAGCACACTGATCGCTATCACACCGTAAAAGCCGCGCGCATCGCTGAATTTCAGTTCGAGCCCTTCCTTCCACCCCATGGCCTCGGAAAGCGCGTATGCCCCCGAGCCCGCCAGAACGGGAACTCCGATCAGACCGACGCCAAGAATGCCGAGTGCGAACAAAAGAAAGGCAAAATCACCTGCAAGCGGCCTCAGCGCACTTGCGGCCTCGGCCGCCGTATTGATGTCGGTAATGCCGGCCACGTTCAGGGTCATGGCGGTGGCCAGGATGATAAAATAAGCCGCTATGTTGGAATAGAACATGCCGCTCCACGTATCCCAGCGAATGCGCCGCAATTCCGCATCGGCGTTGGGCTTGTCCGCGATAAGAGAGACGCCGCCCCATCGCCGCTCCATGTCTTCCACTTCTTCCGACGCCTGCCAGAAAAACAGATAAGGGCTGATGGTGGTGCCAAAGACACCCGTGACCACCGCTGCAGCATCTGAACCAAGTGGGAACTTGGGCCAGATCGTTCTCAGGCCGACCTCGCGCCAGGGAACATGGACCGTGAACAGGACTGCCGCGTAGGCAAGCAGCGACAGGGTCAACCATTTCAGAAATACGACATAGCGATGATAGGGAATGAAAACTTGAAGCAACAAGGTAGAAACGACGAAGAATATGGTCATGGCATGACGGTTGAAACCGGTGACCAATTCTGCGACTTCACCCATGGCGGCGACGTCGGCCGCGATATTCAGGATATTGGCAAGAAGAAGGAGAAGCACCACACCTCGAAGTACGGAGGGCGGAAAAGCAAGCTTGATGTTGGCTGCCAACCCCTTGCCCGTCACCCGGCCGATACGGGCACACATGGATTGAATCGCTGCCATCAATGGAAATGTCAGCGGCATGGTCCACAGCATATTGAGCCCGAATTGCGCTCCGGCCTGGGAATAGGTTGCGATCCCGCTCGGGTCATCATCGGCAACGCCTGTGACAAGACCCGGCCCGACACGCGCAAGCGGATGCTCCTTCAAACGAGACCAGAGGAGATCGCCGATCCTTGTGCGCCGTGTCTGAGCAGTATCTTCGGAAGATGCCATTGCGCCCTGTCTCCAGTTTGACAAAATCAGTGAGCTTCATCGAAATCGGAACGCCGATGGATGGATACTGAACATAGGCCTCCGAAATGCCGGAACCCGGTTTCCTTCAGCCGACCAATTTCGCCGTTTACGTGCCGGCCCAGGCAAACTCGCGTCGGCCCTGGCGCGCTCCAACTGCCGCTCAGCATTACTTTTCGCGCAGGGCGGAGCATTGCGCTGGATCAAGAAGACATTGAGCGCCGTCAGCTTTTCCATCGAATGACCAGTATGCGCAGGCACGATAGCAGGGCGATCAGCCAGGAAACCACTGCCGAGGCGACCGTTGCTGACGGAGGACATGGACGGCGCATCAAGCGAATTTACGCTCGTTTGATCACGGTCAATGCCGGTCCTCCTGCCGTCAAGCTATGTTGCCTGCAGCCCTATTCCGCCTTGCATCCCTGAAAAGAGATGCAGATGCGAGTCGATATTGGAGACAAACGATGACTCATGAACCTGTCATCACGCGAAATGAGGAGGCACTCCTTGCCGGTGCGGGTTGCGCACCGGCAAGGAATGAGCGATGCGATTTTCGCCTCATCCGCCTGGACAACTCGCGATGGCAGTTTGAGGCTATTTCTCCGCGTGCTGAAGCATGGATACGGGAAACTCTATCGTATCCCCTGACGCAATCCTTTGCCGGCGGTATCGTAGTTGACGTGTTGGGCGCCGACCGGCTGCTCAAGGAGGCCCATGCAAAGGGGCTAAGGACAGAATTTACCTCTTGCTCAGGCACGGACATGGTTTAGAGGACGTGCCATGTATACACGTATTATTTGTGCGATTGGGCTCGGATCTCGCGAACGCGCTGAGCATATTCTGCGAACATCGTATTCCTTGTTGGCGCCCGGCGGTGAGTTGACCGTTGCACATGTCATCGAACGTTTCCCCGCCGGGCAACAAAGCCCTGACGGCTGGGCGATTTCGGTGATAGGCGAGGCCGAGGAGAAACTAAGCGCATTGTGCAAGCGCCTTGACATACCGGCGTTCATCCATGTCCGCTCAGGCCCAGCATCGCGAACGCTCTTGAAGATCGCCGACGAGAGGGAAGCGGATCTGATCGTCGTCGCCGCCCACGTCACCGACATATTCGATCGTATATTCGGCTCGACGATCGACCACATCGTACGGCACGCCCGATCCTCCGTGCTCATCGATCGAATCGCCAAAAGTCAGGACGACAAAGCGGGCTTCTAGATTCAACGGACATTTGATTGCGGTCAAAGCGAGCGATGAAAATACCAGATATCTCTCCATCAACGATTTCGCCGAGGTGCTTGGCCTATATCGTCAGATAGAGCGAGGAAGCGATCATGCTTATTCATGCCGTCATGACATCGCCTGCAATTGCCGTTCGACCTGAGACGCCGATTGCGGACGCTGCGAAAATAATGCTCGACAACCACATCAGCGGCCTCCCGGTCGTCAATGCCAACGGCGATGTGGTCGGCATCGTCAGCGAGGGAGACTTCGTCCGCCGTGCCGAACTTCGCACCGAACGCAAGCGCTTCTGGCTGCTCGATTTCCTGACCAGCCCCGGAAAGCTCGCGGACGAGTATGTTCTCACCCACGGCCGCACGGTAGACGAGGTCATGACTTGCGACGTCGTCACGGTAAAGCCAACGACAATGCTGGCCGAGGCGGTCGATCTGATGGAAAAACATCATGTGAAACGCCTTCCGGTCGTGTCACGCGGCAAGCTCGTGGGAATCGTGTCTCGTTCGGATCTTTTGAAAACACTCACCCGATATCTTCCCGCCCCGCTTTCGAACGCAAAGGATCGGGAAATTGAAGCGGCGATCATAAACGAACTGGCGGCTCAGAGCTGGGGGCGCGGCGGCTCAATTCGCGTAAAAGTCGTAGATGGAGTAGCCGAGCTTTCGGGTGGAATACTCGACGAGCGGGAACGTCTCGCAGCAAAGGTCGCAGCCGAAAATACTCCGGGCGTGCGCGCCGTCTCCGACCAGCTTGTCTACATCGATCCCCTCATCGGTATCGGCATCGTCTGACGCGCAGGGATGGAACAAAAACCGGCCAGTGCTGCCTCATCGGCAACGCTGGCCGCATCTTATCCAAGATGGATCAAGATGCATTTGCCACGGCAATGGCTATCCTGTGATGCTTTTGTTCTTCGTTTGGATTTGCGTGTGGCATAGCGCATGGATCAAGGCAGGTGCTTCGATCCAGCGGCAGCCAATGTCATTGCAGTGAAATCCGACTTTGCGCAGCGGTACGGCTGCGCAAGAGGATCTGAGGGACACAAAATATTCGCGGGCAGATCGGCTCATGGCTGGTGCTGCCTCGAGGCCTCAGCGCCCCATCAGAAGCGGCAGGTTTGAATGTTCAAGCATTGCCCGTGTGACTCCGCCAAAAATTCTCTCCCGCATTCTGGAATGGCCATAGGCACCCATGACAAGCAGATCGGCGCCAATATCCGTGCCGTGCCGTTGCAGTGCGGCATCGATTGATCGCGTGCCGCTCGCGATGACATCCACCGACACATCGATCCCGTGGCGAGCGAGGTAGGCCGCAATATCGGCGCCCGGTTCCTCGCCCTGCAGACCGGGCAAGGCAACGGGGTCAACCATCGCAATGTGCACCCGCGCTGCCGACTTCAGCACGTCGAGTGCCTGATGGACCGCGCGGCCGGCTTCATAGCTGGAATCCCAGGCAACCATCACCGTCCGGGGCGGCCACGCGAGCGAAAAATCCTTCGGCACGATCAGGGCCGGCGTCGGAGCGTGAAACAACGCGCCATCGATCGCAAAACCTCTGATATCCTCGTCCGCCACCACGTCCCCACCGATGAGCGTGATGTCGGCATATAGCGCCCGTTGTCCAAGGAGATCCGAGGCCCAGGGAAAATCGCAGAAGAATTCCTGTATTTCATGGGATATGCCCGCGGAGGCGAGCTTCGTCCTAGCCGAAGCGACCTTGTCGTTCAGAGCCGCGGTCTCACGTTCGCGCTCGTTGATCCAGATGCTTGCCGCGTCATCCGCATATCCACTGTAAGGCGGCATCGCGCCAAACGCGACGACGAGGAGAACAAGGTGAGCTCCCGTGGCATCGCTTAACGCAATGGCTGTTTGCAGATCCTTATCGTCGTGACGTGCGGCGATGACACTGAGAATTGTTTTGCATGACATGATTTCTGGCCTCCGCTGATGGGACGATCGAAGGTTATGCAGTTCATGTCGCCGCAGCATTGATCGGCGTCAACAACCGGCCGGCAAACGGCTCATCATATCAATTTCCGCACTTCGTTCGTCTTACTTGCGGAAATTGACGCCGATCAATGTCCGGCATCATGAATCGGATGAAATGCCAAGCGTGATCTGGAGAGCGGCTGCTTTATCGGGAGTGATGACCATGCGGGCACGAGATATCATGACAACCAAGGTTATCACGATCGATGCCTGCGCCAATGTCAGCCATGCAATCCGCTTGATGATCGACAATCACATCAGCGGCCTGCCGGTGGCGGACGAGTTTGGCCGCATCTGCGGGATGGTGACGGAAGGCGACCTGCTGGCGCGTTGTGAAAACGATCCTCCGTCGCGAATACGTGATAATTCGAAACAGCCTGTTTGCGATATCCGGCAATATATCAAGATCAATGCCTGGCGCATTAGCGACGTGATGACTCCGAATATCGTGGCAGTCACACCGGATGCACCGGTCTCGATTATCGCAAAGCTTATGGCTGCTCATAACATCAAGCGTGTTGTGGTTCTTGACCAAGGTCATCTGGTAGGCCTTGTGAGCCGCCGCGATCTTCTGCGCGTCATCACCAGCAGGAAGCCGGATATCGTGGCGACCGGCGACGACGCACTCAAGTTGGCGATCGCCACGCGGCTGAAAACCGAATTGGGCCTCGCCGGCGACCGGATCGACGTGGCGGTTCGAAACTCGCAGGTTTCGATAACGGGAAATATCGATTCCGAACTTCAGCGCCAAGCGATCAAAGTCCTTGTCGAACACATCAACGGTACCAACGGCTTCATCGATGGGCTGCACGTGGCACCGCGAACTGCCTGAGCTCCTCGTAACTGCCTGCCCCGCGACAGAGCGTGGCCAATCGACATCTCGATGGGATATGTGTCGATTATCACAGATGATCGACCGTCTTACATGGGCTGATATCATTGACTGATATCATCGGCCGAATTTGCCAAATACGGTCAAATTACCTGTATATGAACTTTATCAATCCAGTGATTTTCGGAAGCGGATTACACTGAGAGCCAACATGCCTGCTCCCAAAGCAGCCATACCCGATAATTGCGGCCAGAGAACTTCGATTGCAACACCTTTAAGAAATATGGAACGGATGACGACAAGAAAATAGCGAAGCGGATTGATGAACGTCAGCCACTGCAGGACTTTTGGCATTGCCGATATCGGAAATGCAAAGCCAGACAGAATGAACAGGGGATTGATCAGGAAGAATGTCAACGCGAAGGCCTGCTGCTGCGTGTAGGAAAAAGTAGACAACAGCAAGCCCAGTCCAAGGGCGGATAGCAGGAACAGACACGCGCTGAATAGCATCAGCCAAAAGCTGCCGACAAAGGGGATATGGAACCAGACGACGCCGATCACTCCGACGAGCAGGATATCGCCCAAACCGATCAGAAAGAACGGTATGGTTTTGCCAAGAATGAACTCGACCGGCCGGATGGGGCTTACCATCACCTGCTCCAGGGTCCCAACCTCCCGCTCACGCACGATTGCAAAGGCAGTGAGGCTGACGACCTGCATCAATGTCAGCGTGCCGATCACCCCTGGTATGAAGAACCAGCGATCGTCCAGGCTCTCATTGAACCAAGGACGCACCTGCAGCGACAGATTGACGGTCGCCGGAGCGACCCTGGCAGGCGCCAGCATCGAGGTATCGCCAAGATCTGTCTCGAATCTTGATACGATCTGCCCGACATAGCCCAAGGCAATCAGGGCAGTGTTGGAATTCGTGCTGTCCATGACAACCTCCAGGGGCGCCGATTGGCCGTTTTGCAGCGCTTGTGCGAAGCCGGCATGGATGAGAATTGCAACGGTCGCGCGGCCGGTATCGATGGTGCGCAAGATCTCCGTTTCACTATCGCTGCGATCGATGATGTAAAAGCGCCCGGTTGCGACAAAGTGGGAAATGAGATTGCGGCTGGCCTGGCTTCGATCGAGATCCAGAACCGCCATGGCGGCATGATTGACGGTGAAGGTTGCCGCATAGCCATAAACGATCACCTGGATCACCAGCGGCACGACCAGGCGAAATATCGCCCACGGATCCCGGCGCAGCTCCAGGAATTCCTTCATCAACATCACCTGCAGGCGGTCAAACATATTGTCAGTCCAATCGTTTGCGGAATGCGGTGGCCGCCAGATAGCCGATCGCTGCCGTGAAGATCACCAGCGCCAGAACAGGTGCAGCAAGATCTTCGATCGGCGATCCCTTGAGAAAGACGTCGCGCAGGATGCTGACATAATATCGTGCATAAACGAGGAAGGTGACGGCCTGGACGGCAGCGGGCATCTGATCGATAGGGAAAGTGTAGCCCGAAAGCATCGTCGTCGGCAGCAGCGTCAAAATCAATGCGACCTGACTTGCTCCCAGCTGACTGCGAATGCGCACCGAAAGAAGGTATCCAATCCCCAAAACCACGACGGCAAACAGTGCCGTCGTGACCGCGAGTGTAGCAAGGCTGCCGCGGAATGGCACTTCGAACCAGTAGACCGCAACGAGAAGACAGAAAATCGCATCCGCCAAGGCGATTGCGAAATAGGGCACGAGCTTGCCTAACATGACCTCCATCGCCGTAACGGGTGTCGAGATCAATTGCTCCATCGTTCCCCGCTCCCATTCGCGGGAGATTGTAAGCGACGTCAGTTGCGCGCCGACTGAGGCCATGATGATGGCGACGACGCCCGGGATGATGAAATTGCGGCTATCGAGGCCTTCATTGAACCAGGCACGCGAACGCAGGTCTACCTGATCGACCTTCGTCTGCCCAAGACCGCGAGCAGCGGCCCAGCGCCGCTTGAAATCGGCACTCGCCTGAGCGACGATACCATTGACATAGCCGGTGGCGATATTGGTGGTATTGGCATCCGTACCGTCGAAAATCGCTTGCACGGATGCCTGACCCGTCACATTCAGGACACGCGAAAAATCGACGGGGATAATCACCACAGCTCTGCAGACATTGCTGTCGATCGCCTTGCGAACGGCATTGTCGCTATCGACGAGATGAACGGTATCGAACCAGCCGGAGGCCGTAAAGCGATTGACGAGCTCGCGGCTCAACTGGCTTCGCTCCTGGTCGAAAACGCACAAGGGAACGTGTCTTACGTCCAGACTTACCCCATAGCCCAGCAGCGCCATTTGCATGAACGGCAAGAACAATGCGATTGCGAGGCTGCGCGGATCACGCCATATCTGCAATGCTTCCTTATAGGCGATGGCAACGACGCGGCGCATTTTCATGGATGAGCACCCTGCTCGTGTGAGACAAGCTGAACGAAAACATCTTCCAGACTCGCTGCGATGCGATGAGCCGGCATTGCCTGAATGCCCTCAGCCTGGAGCAGCAATGCAAAGTCGGGGACTGCCTGACCCTCCCGCAGCAATATATGCAATCTGTCCCCAAAGATGGCAGCATCTACGACCTCGGGAATAGCACGGATCGCTGCCAGTGCGGCGCCCAGGGGTTGACATGCAAGTTCAAAAAGCTCCCCGCCCAACCGCTGTTGCCGCAGTTCGCCGGGACTGCCGATCGCAATCAGCCGACCGGCGTTGATGAGAGCGATGCGATTACAGTATTCCGCCTCGTCCATGTAGTGCGTCGATACGAGAACGGTGACACCCTGCCCGGCGAGTTCGTGAATGAAATCCCAAAACCGTCGCCGCGCTTCCGGTTCGACGCCGGATGTCGGCTCGTCCAGAAACAGGACCGGCGGACGGTGCAGGATCGCGCAGCCGAGCGCCAAGCGCTGCTTCCAGCCCGCAGCCAGAGTGCCGACCAGGCTATTTTCCCGGCCCCGCAGTCCAGCCATGGCGACAGCGGCCGCCAGGCGATCGCTCAGATCCTGTCGCCGCACATGATACATGCCCGCAAAGAAGCGCAGGTTCTCCCAGACCGTAAGATCGTCGTACAGGGAGAATTTTTGCGACATGTAGCCGATGTGGGCGCGGACCTTCTCCGGTTCTCGGCCGACATCGAAGCCCCCTACCCACGCCCTTCCCGAGCTTGGATGCAGGAGGCCGCACAACATGCGGATCGTCGTCGACTTGCCTGCGCCATTGGGGCCGATGAATCCGACGATCTCACCCTTGCCGATACTGAGGCTCACGCGGTCGACTGCCGTAAAGGCGCCAAACCGTTTGGTCAGATCGACAACCTGAACGGCCGGCACGTCACCTTCGAAGGCGATGGAGCTCATGACCGTTCTCCCGCATTCAGCAGCGCAACGAACACATCCTCGATCCCCGGCTCGACAACGCCGAGTTCGGCACTCATACCTTTCTCAGCCAGCAGATCCCGTATTTCGGCGATACGTCGCGTCGCGTCGTCCACATGAACGTGAACGCGGTCGCCCATCAGCAACATGCCCAGTACGCCAGAGGCGCCGGTCAATCTCGCACGCACCTCGCGCGGATTGTCTGAAATGATGGCCAGGAGCGCACCGGGCATGAGCCGCTTCAACCGGTCCGGAGTATCGCAATGGGAAATGGACCCCGTATGGACCAGGGCCAGCCGCGAACAGCGCTCGGCCTCGTCCATATAGGCCGTCGACAACACGATGGTTACACCGCTCTCGCGCAGGTCGTAAAGAATACCCCAAAAGTCACGGCGCGAGACGGGATCGACGCCGGTCGTCGGTTCGTCGAGCAGAAGAACCTGAGGCGTGTGGATGAGTGCGCACACGAGCCCGAGCTTCTGTTTCATGCCGCCGGAAAGCTTCCCCGCCAGCCGTTGCTCAAACGCATCGAGACCGGCTGCCGCCATCAATTCGCGACCGCGGGCTCGGCGATCCCTGCGCGGCACTCCGAACAGATCTGCGTAAAAACCGATATTTTCGGCGACAGTCAGATCTTCATACAGACCAAAACGCTGCGGCATGTAGCTGATACGCGCCTTGGCGGCCTCGGGATCGCCGACGACGTCGGTGCCGCCGATGCGGATTGCGCCGCAATCAGGGGCAAGTATGCCCGCCAGCATACGCATGATGGTCGTCTTACCTGCCCCGTCCGGCCCGACAAGGCCGAATATTTCCCCACGGGCGACCTGGAAACCAACCTTTTGCACCGCCTTCATCACGCCGAAACTGCGGCTGAGACCGTCTACGGAGATCACGATGTCCGCCGCGTCGGAAATCATTGCCGCTCCGCCTTTATAGATATTGCGGCGTCTGCGGGCATTCCCGGCAGGAGGACGTGGTTTGGATTGTCGATATCGATGCGAACGCGATAAACCAGCGTCACGCGTTCGGCATGGGTTTCGACGGTCTTCGGCGTAAATTCCGCCTTGGGAGAAATAAAGCTTATGCGACCGCTATAAGTCCGGCCGGGATAGGTGTCCGTGGTCACGTCGACCGGCGTCCCGAGGCGCACTTTGCCGACATCCGGCTCGTTGAGATAGGCTCTTAGCCAAATGTGGTCGAGATCGGCAAGCGTAAAAATGGCAACCCCTGGAGCCGCCAGCTGCCCGAGTTCAGCCTCGCGGACGGCAATGACGCCGGTGAATGGTGCGCGAAGCATCGTGTAGGCCAAAGTGGTTTCATCAAGTTCCACCCTCGCCTGCGCAGTCCTGACGTTTTCATTGGCAAGCCGGATGTTCGCCGCCGCGACATCCGCCAATGATTGATCGCGCGCCAGGAGAGCGGACGCTTGCTGCTTTGCCGTCAAAGCCAGGTCTCTGGCTTGCTGCGACACCGCATCACTTTTGACAAGCTGCTCGGCACGAGCATATTCCCGCTGCTTTCCGGCAAGATCGAATTCGTCGCTGGCGACAATATGTTGAGCGGCATTCAGATTGCTCTGCCCGACGGAGACCTGCGCGATCGCCGCCTTTAAGGCCGAACGGTCGATGTCGGCCTGCTGCCGATAGAAACGGTCGTCAACGCGGGCGACGATATCTCCCGACCGAACGGTCTGCCCCTCGTTGAAAGGCAGTTCAACGATCGGAGCCTGTATCTGCGCAAAACTCAATGTGCTCTCATGAGCCTCTATGTTCCCGGAAACAAGCACGGTATCGGCAACAGCCGGTCGGCCGAAAAAGGCTTCGCCGATAGGCTGGCGATACCATATCGCCACCGCACCGATCGCAACCACCATTGCCGAAGCAATAAGAAGCCTTTGGCGGCGCGGTTGCAAAACGGCATCGGACGCATCTTTGCTTTCCGGTGGGGCCGTACGCGGCATCTCTCGCCGCATGGCCGGCGCCGGCCCCCCGGGTTCCGTGGATACTGGCGAGGATGATGCCGTCTGCTGCGATATGACCTCGGTCACACCATCTTGTCGATCATGGGCTTCGATGCTCATCTGCCACCTCTCATGATTATTGTTATAGGTGACCTTCGTCGATCGACTTTGACATACGTCAACCTCCTGACATCCGCGCCTCTTGCCAATGGCGAGCGGAAGCTCGACATCTATCAGGGCTCTGGAATTATCGGTTTGCCAATTTGATTCAGCGCAAGGTCGATCTGCGCAGCTCCGGACAAGATGCAAAATGTCAATTCCAGCCACGAGTGTCAGCGCCACACTCAGGGGGGAACTACGCGGTCGATTGATCCGCGCTGCGGATACAACGGCGCCTACCGGTTTGATTTCACCGTCCGAGTACCCAAAGCGGATTGAGCTAAAATGCCATTTGAACAGGAGACCGCCATGTCGGAAGAAAAGTGGAATATTACGACGCGGGAAGGTCTGCAGGTGACAGTCAGACCTGCAGACCTCGAAGACGAAGGTCTGATGATCGAGCTTTTCGATCATGTCAGCCCGCAGGATCTGCGCTTCCGCTTTCTGTCGGCGATCAAGCATGTTTCGAGAAAGCAGATTGCCGACCTGATCGGAGTGGATCACAACGCCATAGAAAGCTATCTCGCTTTTATCGGCGGCAGCGAAATCCCTGTCGCGACGGCAGTGCTGGCCTGTGATCACAAAAAGAAGCGCGGCGAAGTTGCGGTCACCGTGCGAAGCGACTTCAAAGGCCATGGCCTCGGCTGGGGACTCTTAAACCTGATGGTGCAGGAAGCCAGACTACGCGGCTTGGAAAAGATCGAGTCGGTCGAAGACAGAAGCAATTATGACACGATCGAACTGGAAGAGAATATGGGGTTCAAGGCTGAACCTTGCCCCGACGATCCCGTGCATCTGCTGTTGTCGAAGTCACTGACCGCCTGAGGTCGCAGTTGAGGGGGCCGATGACTATCCGCATCGGCTCCCGCCAACTGCAGGCAGGAGAAAAATCGATCGGCTCTAGTGATGGCGTTGTCCAATGATGCTGCCGCCATCATTCACCACATCATCATCTGCCGCTTGAAGCGCAAGAGCCGTCCGGCTGAGGATCTTTATGCCGTGACGGCTGCATAGGCTGATGATGCCCTTCTTGGACAATCTGGTCATCGTCCGCGATACTGTTTCGATTGTCAGCCCCAAATAGTCGGCGATATCGAGACGCGTCATGGGCAGCGTGATCATTCCATGCACTCCTCCCCGCGCCTCATCGCACCGCAACTGATGCAAGAGGAAACTGGCAAGGCGTTCTTCAGCGCTCTTGCATGACAGCAGCACCATTTGGTCCTGAGCTGCGGCAACTTCGTCGCAGACTCTCGAAAATACGAGGGGACGAAGCTGTGGAGATGTGGCTAGTTCCTCTTCGAAAAAGCCCTTGCTTACCCGCCGAAAAGCGACATCGTCGATCGCCTCGGCGCTATAGAGATATCGATTCTTGAACGAAACGCCTACGACATCACCGCTTCTCAGAAAACCGGTAATGACGCGCCGGCCGTCCGACAGCAACCGGCAAATGCGGAGGTTTCCCTCAACCAGCAAAAAAATGTGTTTGGCCGGGTCGCCTTCGAAGAAGAGAACTTGTCCCGGCTCTGCGTGCTCGAGAGCCTGCCTGCAAAAGATGCTATTGACGTCCGGCAGTCCGGTCGCGACCGATCTATCGCCCCTTGCATCCGGAACCAGATGCAGATTGCTCGTCATCATGCCCGTCACTCCTCTGTCTCGACGAGGAACAGTTGACAATTTTCGCGTAACGGGGAAACGCCAGATATGTATTAAGTGGTGCTAATTTGTAACAAAATGTAACAGCACCGGATCAGTTGTCGTCAAGTGATCGGACCACGGCTGGAGTTAGGCAGTGTATCAAGCCGTGATTCCAGCGCTGGTAGAAAGGCAAATCGTCAAGTCGGTCGGGTATGTCGGGTGTCCAGGTCCAGATGCGCATGAAATCGCAACGCAAAACGATTGCCCGGCGCTTGGCCTCACGAAAAAGCAGATCCGCAATGGTTTTTTCATCAAGGACGCTACCGGCAATCAAGATCGGAATGTCCAGTAGCCTATGTGCTATTGGATGCATGCAGGCGGACGAGAGCGTCATCCCACGCACATAGCCGACGCAATCAGTTGCCACGATGATCGTCCAGCGCCCCTGCCCGGTGATGTCTTGCCAGCGCTCGATGCTCATCTGCGAGTTAAAAGCTCGAAGAAGGGCAAAAGCCGGCACAATCTGACCTGCCCTTATGGGACCGAGTGCGTAATCGTCTTGCATCCCGCCTCGCTCATGGTTGATCCGCCGATGAATAATGAAAATCAGCCTGGACGATTTGCGTCATTGCGGCAGATCAATGTTGTGCCTGCATATTGCGGCAAGCTCCGAACTCATTGATCACCATTTGCGTATGGACGGAGATTTCCATGGATAAGCTTATGCGGGCTGCAGTCGTAAAGGAATTCGGCAAGCCTTTGACTATGGAACAGGTGCCGGTGCCGCAGCCGGGTGCGGGTGAGATTCTCGTCAAGGTCAAGGCTTGCGGCGTCTGTCACACCGATCTGCATGCCGCCGATGGCGATTGGCCGGTGCGTCCAAGCCTGCCTTTTACTCCAGGCCATGAGGTGGCGGGTATCGTCGCCGCCGTTGGACCGGGCGTTACAAACGTGAAGGAAGGTGACCGCGTCGGTGTCGCATGGCTCCACGACGCTTGTCTTCGATGTGAATATTGTGAGACCGGATGGGAAACATTGTGCGATCATCAGCACAACACCGGCTATAGCTGTGATGGGGGCTTTGCCGACTATGTCATCGCCGACGCAGCTTTTGCAGCCCAGCTTCCCAACCATGTGGATTTCGCCGAAATTGCGCCGATTTTGTGCGCCGGCGTCACGACCTACAAGGGGCTGAAGGAAACCGAAGCGCAGCCCGGCGAATGGGTGGCAATCTCCGGCGTCGGCGGCCTTGGGCACGTTGCAATCCAATACGCCAAGGCGATGGGGTTGAAGGTCATCGCCCTTGACATAACCGCGGCGAAGCTCAATCTTGCACGGATGGCCGGCGCCGATATCGCCATCAACGCGACCTTGCCGGACACCCTATCGGAAGTGACAAAAGTCACCAACGGCGGCGCTCATGGAGTACTTGTAACGGCTGTGTCGCCGATGGCGTTTTCGCAGGCCCTGTCGCTGGTGCGCAAGAAGGGAACGATCAGTCTGGTTGGCCTGCCGCCGGGCCGCTTCGCCACGCCGATCTTCGATGTCGTGCTCAAGCGCATCACGATTCGAGGATCGATCGTCGGAACGCGCCGAGATCTCGACGAAGCGATCGTCTTTGCCGCAGATCGCAAGGTCAAGGCCGCCATTCATCGCGCGCCTCTTGAAGATATCAACAAGGTGTTTGCCGATCTGAAAGAGGGCCGCATCGACGGACGCGTCGTTCTGGATATGGACATGCGAGCCGCAAGCGAGAAAGACGCCGCCAAGCCGCTCTATGCGTGAATGTACGGAAGCGACGCATATTCAAGCAAGGCAACATCGAAACCATTGCCTTGCTTGCCAAACCGACAATTGCTTGGATGCGTGCCGATCATCGGAACCGGAATGAAGGATTCCTGCAATCGCCAAAGCCGCGCTGGCCATAATTTCGCGCAATCCCGCCACTGCGACGAAGACCACAGCGGCTTCGCATTTTACGATGCGCAGCGCCAGGCGCCTGCGACGTCTATTTTACCGACCAATTGAACTTTCAGTTCGCCGCGCGGATTTTGATTGAGGTCAAGGCGCTGCTGCCGCATCGGCACGATCATCTTGAAGCGATCAGCCGTGTTTCATCCGTCGAGAAAAAGGGGCGGGCCATGACCTTCAAATCCATTCTCGTCCATTTCGACATTGATGCCTGCCCACAAAAGCGCGCTGAGTTCGTGCTCGAATTGGCGAATGGGTTCGATGCTGAACTGCAATGCGTGTCGTCTGCACAGCCGCTGTCTCTGTTCGCTGCGGCACGCAGCGCCGAATTGACCGTGAATATCATGCGCCGGGATGTGGCTGCCATCGAAGCGCGCCAGCGTGATCTGCATGAACACATCATGCAGCACAGGCCGTTCCGAAATCACGTCGAATGGCGCGCTGAGGTCGCAGATCCGACAACAACGATCATCGAGCGGGCGTGTTGCGCTGACTTGATCGTACTGTTTCGCCTTGACAAAGGACAGGCAGACGATCGCCAGAGAACCGCTGACCAAGGTGCGGTGTTGCTGGCCGCTGGCCGTCCCCTCCTGATCCCGTCCCCGACCATGGAGGGTCTCAAGGCACATACAATCGTAGTTGCCTGGAAAGACACAAGGGAAACACGACGCGCGGTCGCAGACGCATTACCCCTATTGCGGCAGGCACAGGACGTCGTGCTGCTCACCGTGCTGGAAGCTGACGGGAACGCTGATCCGCCACGGGATGCGATGCATAATCTGCAACGGCATAATGTGAAGGTGAGAAGCATCGTGGAGCCGATGCAGCCGGCCAGCATCGGAGAAACGATTGTCGATGTCGCTACAAAAATCGAGGCTGATCTCATCGTCGCCGGCGGCTACGGGCATAGCCGTTTCAGGGAATGGATACTCGGCGGCGCCACGCAGCATCTGCTTCAGCATTGTCCGCTGCATCTCCTTTTATCCAACTGAAGAGGTAGCCGAACAGGGAAGTGTCGAACCGAGATGTTAGATCGCCTGTAAGGCTTAGGACCGATATGAGCGCCTGGAGCCATTCCAGGAAAAGTGCCCTGCAGTTTTCCATCCGGAATTGCATGAAAACAAAGGGATGGAGCCTTTCCACGATTCGAAGACAAGCGGAAAGCCTCTAAAGGAGATTATGCCATGACATACAAGCGCGTTCTGTTTCGCTCGGCCGCCCGGGAAAAGATTCTCCGCGGTACGACCCAACTGGCGGACGCGGTGCGCGTTACGCTCGGTCCTCGGTCCAAGGCGGTGCTCATCGAAAAGAAGTGGGCCTCCCCGCTTGTCTGCAATGACGGCGTGACCATAGCCAAGGAATTCGAATTGAAGGATGCGGAGGAAAATCTCGGCGCACGCATGCTACGACAGGCGGCCGAGAAAACCGGAGACATCGTCGGCGACGGAACGAGCACGGCAACTATTCTTGCCCAGGCGGTCTTCTCAGACGGGCTGCGCAATGTCGTCGCCGGCGCGAGCGCGATCGATATCAAGCGCGGGCTCGATCGAGGCTTGGCCTGCGCCGTGGACTTTCTAAGACGGAACAGTCGGCCGGTGGCAGGCAAGCGAGAGAAAGTGCAGGTCGCCACGATTTCCGCCCACAACGATACGAAAATCGGAAATCTGATAGGCGATGCCATGGAGAAGATCGGCGACGACGGCGTCATTACCGTCGAAGAGTCGAAAACAACGGAAACCACGCTTGAGGTGGTCAAAGGATTGCAGTTCGATCGCGGCTTCCTGTCGCCTTATTTTGTGACGAACAGCGAGCGGATGGAAATTGTCTTGGAAGAAGCCGCTGTTCTTCTGATCGATCGCAAGTTGAATGCGCTCAATGACTGCGTAGCGTTGCTGGAATCTGTCGCCAAGGCGAATATGCCGCTGCTGGTCGTTGCCGAAGACGTGGAAGGCGAAGCCCTGGCGACACTCATCGTCAATCAGATTCGCGGCACGCTGAAGAATTGCGCCGTGAAAGCGCCGGGCTTCGGCGATCGGCGAAAGACCATGCTGCAGGATATCGCAATCGTAACCGGCAGCCAGGTTTTATCGGAAGATCTGGGAATCAAGCTCGACGCGGTCACACTGGATCAGCTTGGGCACGCTTCGCGTGTCGTCATAACCAAGGATACGACGACAATTGTTGGCGGCGCCGGCAGCAAGAATGCCATTGCCGGGCGCATCGATCAGCTACGCCGAGAAATCGACGAGACCTCAAGTGACTACGACAAGGAAAAACTGCATGAGCGTCTGGCGAAATTGGCAGGCGGAGTTGCGGTCATTCGCGTCGGCGCGGCCACGGAAGCCGAGATGAAAACCAAGAAGGAAGCGCTTGACGATGCGATCAATGCCACGAAGGCAGCCGTTGCGGAAGGCATTTCTCCCGGGGGCGGCCTGGCCCTCCTGCGCTGCACGCAGGCTGTCGCGGCAGAGGAGGAACGCTGCGAAGGAGACGAACGAACAGGGGTTCAGATCTTGAGGCGCGCGCTGGAGGTGCCGATCCGACAGATCGCGGAAAATTCATCCATCGATGGCGGCGTTGTCGTCGCAAAGGTATCGGAGGGAAACGGAACCTTCGGCTACGATGCCGAGAAGAAAATCTACGCTGACATGTTCGAGACCGGTATCGTCGATCCGACCAAGGTCATTCGTGTAGCACTGGAGAACGCGGTCTCGGTTGCGAGCGTACTTCTGCTCACTGAAGCCACGATGACGGACGTCGATGATGACCTGAAGGAAAAAGGCAGCTCAGGCGAAGCCGGGCTTCAAGCCTAGCGTGAGAGCATGATGCAGAAAATGCGATCGGCTTTCGGACGATATCATGCTCTACTTCTTTGATTCTAGAGCGGATTCAGACTTTAGGTAGGACCGACCTGAAATCATCCGGCTCTCGCCGAATGGCGGCTTCTTCTCCGGACATTTGAGATAGGCACGGTGCATCATTCCGCCGATATCGATCCGGTCTCGAGCTGGCCGAGGTCTGCCCGGTCCGACAATAGCTCAGCTTTGCTCGCATCGCGGATAAGGGCATATTTGACTTGTGTCGTCTTCAGATCCCGATACCAGTCCATCAATGCGCCCCAGGGGTCTGTCAGCTTCGAAAGGCCTGACAAGAATGCAACGACCGTGCCTATCTCGGTCTTTCCCGTGACGACGTAGTAGCCACCCAGGATGAAGATGCCGACATAGCCGAGCTGGGTCATCAAATTCATCAGGAAGTTCATTACAAACTTCAATTTATATATGCTCATGTTGATGGAAAATAGCGTACGAACATGATGGGATTGAGCAGCGTTGGCTTCGGCAGAACCGATATGCTCTATCATGCCTTCGCTAATGTCGCGCATAACGCTGACCTTGCTTCCGATCCATCTGTTGATGACAGCCTGCATAATGGGAACAAAGATAATTTGCGGACAGTAGACGACAGCGATGACGAGCGCCATCAACGGCTGAAGAAAGATGAGGTATCCGCCAACGGCAGCCAGAATTCCTATCTGTAACAGCGGCTCCGAGATGCTTGTTCCGACAAAACCCCCCACGGGTTCCGCCTCGGCCAGGATAATCGAAAGCTGAATGCTCTCGGCGACAACTTCCACAGAAGATCCGTCCGGATACGCGGAGGAAGCGAGAGCCCAGTTTCGCAGCCATCGGATTGCGACTTCGCCGATCCAGCTGCGATAGATATTGAGCAGCAGCTTTGTCAGGCCTTCAGCCGTAACAAGACCGAGGTAGCCAAATGCGAGCATCAAAATGGCATGATATGTGGCTCCTGTCGTGGCAGCATTGACGATACGCCGCTGCAGCTCAAGTGGCGCTGCTTCGACAACGAAAAGCAGGATAGAAATTGCTGCAAGGGCAAGCTGATGACGTCGCCCCACCATCAAGATAAAGCCGAGCAGGCTTCTAGGCACCTTATGCTCCCTAATTGGCGCGCAGCGCGAAACGTCGAGGCTCAAGCCCTGTGCGCTTGGATCGGTAGCAAGTCGGAACTTGCAGACCCAGCGGCAGCTCAACTTCTCAAGCTTCGGTCTGGCGCTGCAGATGGGCCTCTATTTCACCGATGGGCAACTTCGTCAGATCCTTGTTCACGACCCCTTTCATCGCGGCCTGAGCGGCCGGCGTCATATGCCGGCGCAGGAAACCGAGTGTCTTGGCCGGGGCAATCAGCACGAATTGCGCAATGGCACCGCTGCGCGCATATTCGTCGAGTTGATCGGCGACCCTGACGATAAATGCCTCTTCTGCCTTGTGATGGAGATCGGCGGTTTCGACCGAGCTGCGTGTGCCGTCCTGGGAGGCAAAGACCCGGCCGGGATGGTCCGTGCCGAGATCGTGCGTTGCCTTCAGGGGCTCGTGGAAGCTGCGGATCTCAACGAGATTGAGAAATTGCGCATCACCGTCGTTCCGCAGGAAAAGCGCCTTGGCTCCGTCACAGACGATAACCCAAGTCTTAGAAACGATTTTGAACCTGTTCATATCGCAACCCACCTATATCTTTCTCTTTTCAGGCGAACGGGCATCCCGATTTGGCCTGGGCAACGGCACTCTGCAGAACGCCGATGGCTGCGAGACCTGCAGCGCCGCAGGGACGAAGACCAGCGTGGCGCAGATAGTGCTCGTCCATGTTACACCGACAATTGCCGTGACGCCGACCACCCAGGGTGACATGGCAAGCCATGCAGCCAATCCTACCCGCTCCCATTCGAGCACCTGTCGATCCCGCATATTCGTACCGGACAGCAGCATCAAACCCGTCAGAGCAAAGTTCACCGATGATACGGCCAGGCCAGGCAAATCGGGGTAAAGAAGAAGCAGGGTGACCGATGCAACGATGAGGACGGCGCCGATCGTGTCGGTGGCATAATCACTTGGATTTTGATTTCGCATGTTGGCCTCCTATACTTTTCTTGCTGCGAGCCTATTGCGTCCCGACGTTTTCACATTACGTCCGATCAATTCTACGAGAGATTGCACATGATCGGTCAGGGCATGGACATGGCAACGCCGATGTAGGGATCTATCCAGGTGAGGTTATCGGTGACAGCCTTCACGCCGGGCACGTTTTCGGCAAGCACTTTGGCAGCCAAGCGCTCACGTTCGTCGAAAATTGAGCCGGAAAGCTCTGCTACGCCATCCTTGACACTCACACGGATAAAGCCGTTCTGGCTCCAGCTTCTCTTGCCGAGTTCGGCAATGATGACAGCTTCGATCTCCGCATCGCTGTACGGCTTAATCTTGTCGGCAAGGATGCCTGCAAGAGCGCGCAAGAGGTCGGAACGCGTGACGATGCCGACCAGTTTTTCGCCATCCAGCACCGGCAACCGCTTGATGCCGTCGCGCTCCATCATCTCGACGGCTTCTCCGGCCGAGACATTCGGAGAGATCGTCCGTACTGGCGAAGTCATGACCTCTTCGACTTTCCTGCCGTAGGCATGCACATATTCGTCCGCGAGCCGGCCCGGGCTTACGAAGAACTCCAGAAAGGCCGAGCGTTGGCGCTCCGTGTTGAGCTCACCCCTCCGCAGGAAATCTCCCTCGCTGACGATGCCGACAACCGCGCCGCTCTCGCCGATGACGGGAAGCCCGCTTATGTGATTATCCAGCAGCAGTTTCGCAGCATCCATAATCGATGAGGACGCCTTCACAGTTATCGGTGCGGGCGTCATGATATCCTGGATAAGCATGGTCATCTCCCTTGAGTTGACGTCGAGGAAAGCCAGGCGTGGATCGGCTTTCGATAAAGCAACGCATTAATGAATAGCGCGGATGGCAAGGATGGGGGTTGATCGATGTCAAATACCAAAATCAAAGTCTGGCTGCGATCGCTTCTCGGGCGAGATTGAGAAACCGACAGAGGGATAGGGAAAGATCACTTTCCATGGTGGCCAAGCATCTCGACTTTACCGAGCCATTCCTTCCGTCTTTCCGGGCCGGCCTGGTCGATCATCCCGAAGAATGTCTGGCGAACCGGTCGAATTCCCGCGAAATTCAAGATGCCGCGCCGCAAAGCGTTCGTGCCGTGGGCGCCAAAGCAGAAGCGGTAGATGGGAACCGGCATGCCCATGGTGACGATGATACGTGCGGTGCAGCCCCGAAGCAGCTTTTTGGCAATACCGCTTTCTCCATATTGAAAAGCGATCCCGGGCCGGAATACCTGTTCCAGAAAAGCCTTGAGAAGGGCCGGCATCGTGCCGAGCCACAGCGGGAAAACAAAAACGATATGTTCCGCCCATTGGATAGCTTCGCTTGCGGGGATAAGAGATTCGGGTATCGGGCCATTTTCAAACGCTTCGCGTGAGCGAAGTAATGGAAAATCCAACAGGGAAATATCCAGCCTGCGCAGCAAAAAGCCTGCTTCAGCGGCTCCTGCCGCATAGGAGTCGGCGAAAGCTCCGCAAAGATGGCCGTCATGGCCGCCGGGATGCGCCTCGATAATGAGTATATGCCGTGACAAGTTGGAGCCTCCTGCATTTCGAAGAAGAGCATCATGATCACGGGCTGCCTCCTACCGACCTTCCGCGATCGGGCCGGCCTGATCACAGCCTGTTCTTCGCTTGTCATCATCATCAATCCAGCTGATGGGGCTTTGATCTATCGCAATCCCATAGCGCTCGCAGAATGGCGGCCGAGGCAATTTTCTGGAGCGGCATCCGCGCGAGCATCCGTTCCCGGCCTACGGCTCGCCGAGCTGCGGACGCCGCCCCGTAGAGCGCGGCAGCATCGCGCATATCGAACTCGGCTCAGCATTTCGACTGAATCGGTGAGCAAAAGCGATGCTCGTGCGGAAATTTGCTCCACCTGCGCCAAATGCCCGCCATTTCCGTGAGGTTTGAGCAGGATCAATGCCGTCCGTCGCCTCCAATTGCATGCTCTTCACGGCCAGAGGAGCAATTCAGATGGACAATGTGGTTGAAGCGCCATTGCGGAAGAGCGTATCCGTTCCCCCTTCAATGAACAAAACGAAGAAAGGCCGGCTGCGTTCTTTTTGGCTTACCGGCGTTGCCCTTGTTTCGGGCACGATTGCACTTCTGGTGCTTTGGGATCGCAATGAGCAGCCACCTTCTTATGAAACGGCAGTCGTCGACAAGGGCGATATCAGCCGACAGGTCATGGCAACGGGCACGGTCAATCCGCAGCTGACGATCATCGTCGGCAGCTATGTATCCGGTCCCATTACGGAAATTCGCTGCGATTACAACACGGTCGTCAAAGCAGGTCAGGTCTGCGCCACGATCGATCCCCGCCCCTACCAGACCGCGGTCGATCAGGATAATGCCGACCTCTCCGCGGCCATGGCTCAACTTAAGAAAGATCAAGCCAATCTTACCTATGCGCAGTTAAATTACCACCGCAACCTTCGGCTTAAGGACGCTGATACGGTCTCTCAGGAAACGGTGGATGTCGCACGGAACCTCGTCGATCAAGCCGACGCGCAAGCCAGCCTTGATCGGGCGGCAATCGAACAGCGCAAGGCGGCGCTGTCAGCCGCCAGGATCAATCTCGATTATACGAATATTAGATCTCCGGTCGATGGGGTGGTCGTTTCACGCAACGTTACCCAGGGACAGACGGTGGCAGCAAGCTTTCAAACGCCGACGCTTTTCCTCATCGCCACCGATCTTACCAGGATGCAGGTGGATACCAATGTCAGCGAAAGCGACATCGGCGGAATCAAAGATGGCGAGGCCGTCACTTTCACCGTTGATGCGTTTCCGGATCACATCTTCAGCGGTATCGTCACGCAGGTGCGTCAATCGCCCCAGACGGTTCAGAATGTCGTAACCTTCGATGCAGTGGTAACCGTCGACAATGCCGATCTCCGGCTCAAACCCGGCATGACCGCCTCCTTGAATATCGTGACCGATCAGCAAAAGCATGTTTTGCGCGTTCCCAACCAAGCGCTGCGCTTTGAACCCAAGACTTCCACCGCTCGGCATCCGGATGGCGGTAAGTTCGACCGCGTCTGGATAGAACGTGACGGCACGGTGGCGATGGTTCCGGTGAAGATTGGGATCAGCGATGAATCCTACACGGCAATTGCCGATGGTGATCTGCAGGCCGGAGACAGGGTTGTTATTGGACAGGCTGCATCACCAAGCGCATCAACAGGCTTCCATTTCCCCAGATTCTAGGTTCGTGCTGCCATGACATATCCGGTAAATCCCCCGATCATAGAACTGAAAGATATTACGAAGAGTTTTGTAATCGGCGATAGCTGGATTGATGCCGTTCGGGGTGTCACCCTTACGATAACGCGCGGTGAGTTCGTTGCGATCGTCGGTTCGTCAGGCTCTGGAAAATCGACCTTGATGTCGATTCTCGGCTGTCTCGACCGGCCGAGCGGTGGGAGCTATTTGCTTGGAGGAGCCGATGTCGGCAAACTCGGAGAGCCCGAATTGGCGGCGATTCGCAGCAAACATCTCGGCTTCGTCTTTCAAAGCTTCAATCTCTTGCCGCGTCGAAGCGCATTGGAGAATGTATGCCTGCCCCTTTACTATGCCGGAACGGGCCCGCTTGCTCGCGCAGCCATGGTCGGTCGCGCTCGCCTGTCGCTTGAACGACTGGGCCTTGGTGATCGACAGTATAATACGCCCGGGCAGCTATCCGGCGGGCAGCAGCAGCGCGTCGCCATAGCCCGTGCCCTCATCAATACTCCAGACCTGTTGTTGGCAGACGAGCCGACGGGCAATCTGGATACGAAAACGTCGCGTGAAATCATGGACGTGATCGCAGCGCTCAATCGCCGCAACGGCGTAACCGTCGTGCTCGTCACACATGAACAGGACATCGCCGCTTGCGCCGATCGTATCATCACCATGCGGGACGGCGAGATCATTTCCGATGAACGAAACCCTGTCTCACGGATGGCTGCAGATCATCATACTGCAATCCCGCGACCCGCAGCAGCTCTTGACGCTCTTTCCCAGCTCAGTACAGCACTTTCATTCTGTGTCATGGCACTCGACGCCGCCGTGCAAGCCATCATGCGCAATAAGATGCGCTCGCTTCTGACGATGCTGGGTGTCTTTATCGGCGTGGCTGCACTCATCGTAATGGTTGCGTTGGGTCAGGGCGCTAACGTAGCCGTGATGAAACAGATTGAGAGCCTGGGAACGAATGTCGTGGTGGTTTTGCCAGGAGCACTGACCAGCGGCGGGATACGCAGCGGCTTCGGCAGCGCGACCACGCTGACAGTCTCGGATGCCAAAGCGCTGTCCAGGGAGGCGCCCATTGCAAGTATCGGCTATCTCATTCGTCAACAGGGTCAGATCGCCTATGGTGGACACAATTGGACCACCAGCATTCAAGGAGTAAGCGAATCCTATGCCGCCATCACCAACTGGCGCGTCGCGGCAGGCGCGTTGATCGACAGGCAGGACGAGCAAAATGAATCATTGGTGGCGGTCATCGGCCAAACGGTCTTTCATCAATTGTTTCAAGCCGGCCAGAATCCGATAGGAGCGACGATCAGGATCAGGAATGTGCCGATGCGGATCATCGGGCTCCTCGCCGGCAAAGGGCAATCGGCGATCGGTCAGGACCAGGACGACATCGTCATGATTCCGTTTACAACGGCGGAGCGGCGCGTGCTGGGTGTGGCTGCTCCGCTTCAGGCCCAAACACAGACCAATTGGGCCTATTTGCCAGCGCCAAATCCATATGGCCTGCAGCCGCGCCTGACGGGATTTGCCAATCTACTGTTCGTCCAGGCCAAAAGCGCCGATCAGGTCGGTGATGCTATTGCCGGCATCAATACAGTTCTCATGCGGCGCCACAATATCAAGAGAGCAGAAAGCAAGGACTTCGACGTTCGAAATCTCAGCCAGTTTGCCGAAACCGCCAAGAGCAGCAGCCGTATCATGGCCCTGCTTCTTGCCGCGGTTGCCTCGATTTCATTGCTGGTCGGCGGTATTGGCATCATGAACATTCTCTTGGTGTCGGTAACCGAGCGTACACGCGAGATAGGATTGCGGATGGCAGTGGGTGCACGGCGCGTGCATATCCTGCTTCAATTTCTGGCGGAGGCTGTTTTTCTCAGTGTAAGCGGAGGGCTTGCCGGGATCGGCATGGGGGTTTGCATATCCCTGATTATCTCGCAGGTCTTGAACTGGCCGGCAGTATTGTCCGCAACCGCGATCGCCGGCGGCTTCCTCTTTGCCGTTATGGTTGGGATCTTTTTCGGATATTATCCGGCGCACAAGGCCGCCAGCCTTAACCCGATAGAGGCCCTTCGCTACGAATAGCGCATGATGAGATACAATCTCTTGCCTGGCGCGAAAGCGCTACGCCGCAGACCATGGTAATGGACCGATACCATTGCCGCAATCGGATTTGGAAGATCAGGGAGACATGAGATGAAAGATCGACGCTGGCAAGATCATATAATATTTGTCATCGGCTTGTGGCTGATCGTATCGCCCTGGAGCCTAGGAGCTTACGGTTCCGATTCTCTTCCCTTTGGGGCGGCCGCGTGGGATTTCTTCTTCTGCGGCCTGATTGTTGCGGCCCTCGGAGGGCTTGCATATGCCTCTCGTCAGGTATGGGAGGATAGAGTGGACATCCTGCTTGGTGTCTGGCTTTTCACATCTCCATGGACTTTGCGATTTACCGACCGCATGTTGCTTACCTGGAATGCTCTTCTTTCCGGGCTATTCCTGATGATATTGGCGGGCTGGGNCCTTTGGAAAAAGCATCTCGCCAACATTTCAAAGCCTGAGTGACAACTCTGGTGGAACTTACCACACTGGCAGGCATTGCTGGCGACAGACAAAACCTTTGGGCGAACCGGAGATTCGTGGGCACTGGCGCAAGACGTTGGTTTGCTGCCGCATTAGACTTTTCTCGACATGAATGTCGTCGGACTCGCCACCTTATTGTCCGGTATGGCGAAACGGCAAATCAGATTGCAGCGGTATCGTAGACCTCCAGCTCAGCCGACCACTTGTTGGGAGCGCTGTCGGCAGCCACATTGGAAAGATGCTGATGCCCTGCCCGGAAACTTCCCTCTCCATGTTGGAGGAGATATCTCTTCGAAATAGTGGCCGAACTGAACCGTGACAGGCAAAATGCTCTCTTCTGCCCGGCGAGCGACAAACTCGCAATCACCCTACGCCCCAAGGCTGAACTGTGCGTCAAGGCCCACAGCATGCTCTTCGCTGCATCCTTCGCGATCATGGACTTTCACAGGCCGTCTGTCAGCGGATCTCCGGAATTGAAGTCATTTCACGGAATTCTGCAACTGAACATTACTTTGAAACACCCCCCTCCGAGTATCGACAAAGAGCACCGCGATTACTGCTGCAATCATGATAACCAATACAATCGTTAGCAGATGATCGAGCGCAAACCAAAATATCCGGCGAAGGCGATCCTGTGCGTACATCACGACGTATAATCCATAAGTTAGAGCATGACGCGCGAAAGCGTGAGCGGTTTTCGGAGGGCATCATGCTCTGCTTCGTGCCAGAGCATAATCTTGGGCGATCAACCGATCGTCAGGTGATTTTCGACGGCAGTTACGCCGGGCACCGACCAGACGGCGTGCTCCGCCGCGCTCCGCTCGCTCCATGCATGCACGGCTCCCTCCAAGGCCACTCGCCCATCCTTGATGTCGACCTGGATGCGGCTCGCGCCGACCTCTGCGTTCCGTCGCAAGGCCTCTTCGATCCGGCCTCTGATATTCGAAACCGTTGCGCTTGGCCGTATGGTCAGTCGGTTGGAAACGCCGATGACACCACCAAGTTTCATGACCGCATTTTCCGCCGCGATACGCTGAAAATGCCATGGGACCTCACCGGACAGCGTCACCCAGCCACGCCGGACCTGGACATCGATGGCGCCGTCAGGCAACGCCGTATCCCATTCAATGATATCGAGCGCGCGCGACGCTATCTCATCGTCTGCGTGCATTTTGCGGCCAGGATAGCGAACCTCAATCTCATCGGCTATGGCGCGTACGCCCCGGACACGCCTGACGGCGGATGAAGCTGCCGATTTTTCAGCATAGCTGCCGACATGGCCCGAAAGGGAAACAACGCCCTTTTCCACGGCGACCCCAATATTGGCCGCATCTATGCTGGGCTCGAATTGCAATTCGTCTAAGACGTCCTGGCGCAAGGCTAGATCATTCATCGTTCTTCTCCCATCAAGTAAAGTGGCTTGAGGCAAACCTCGAAAGCATGATCGCTCTTCTGCAGCGGGCGTCATTGCGTTCAATCAATTAGGCCGAATGCACCTTCCCGAGCTGCGAAGAAAAACTTGTCTCCAAATCGCCGCGGCAGGGCAGCGGCAGATCAATCTGCCAAAGGCCCGTGTCGTCGGATGGTGCCTGCATTCTGAAGCCCGCCTTTCGGCAAAAGCTCAGCATTTTGACATTGTCGGGCAACACGGAACCGCGCAGATTTTGCAGGCCTTGCGCACCAGCAAGATCGAAAAGCTTGCCAAGTAGCGCGGTCCCCAGGCCCATCCGCTGACAGTCGCTTCGCACAAGCAGTCCGAGATCGCCGATTTTTTTGCCCTTATCGATCGCAAGCCGGGCAATCCCGACGATCTGCTCATCGGAATCAATCGCCAAAATTGCCATTTCCCGTTCGTAGTCGATATGCGTCATCCGTACGATTGCCGCTTGGGACAGCTTTGTCTGGCCAAAAAAACGAGCGCGTATGTCGGCCGGCGAAGTACGCTCCAGCATCGAAGCATAGGCCTTGGCATCACCGGGGCGGATGGGACGCAGCACGAAGGTTCGACCAGCCAAATTGACCTTTCCTACCCATTCGGCAGGATAAGGCTTTATAACGAGGCTGCGATTTGGCACCGGCTCATATAGACGGGAAGGGTCAATCTCTATCCGTGCGTCCATTGCAACGACAGTCCCGCGTGAAACTACCAAGGGATTGATGTCGATCGCACGTATGAAGGGAAAGTCGATCGCAATTTGCGACAGGGCAAGAAGCGTCTTCTTGATGGTGTCGCGATTTACCGGCGGCACATGGCGGAACCCGCGCAATAATTTTGCAACTCTCGTTTCGTCGATGAGATCGGCAGCCAGGTCGTCGTCCAGAGGCGGCAGCGAAACCGCGATATCGCCGATTTGTTCTATGGCTATTCCTCCGGCGCCAAAGGCAATTACCGGACCGAACAGAGGATCCACGGAAAGCCCGGCAAACAATTCGATGCCACCTTCCGCTTTGATCATGGGTTCGATGACAAATCCGTCGATTTTCCCGGACAACCCAGCGTCCGATGCTCTCTTTTGCATCTCACGCGCCGCCCGGCATGCTGCAGACCGCGTACGAATGTCGAGCGCGACACCGCCGATCTCGGATTTATGCGTGATCGAACGCGACAGAATCTTTACGACGATGGACCCGTGCTTGCGAAGCATCGCGCTGGCAAGCTGTCCGACCGCCGCCACATTTCTTGCGATCGAACATTCGGCGCCTGGAATTTGATAAAGGCTCAGAACCGCCTTGGCTTCTGGCTCGGTCAGCATCGTTCGCGACTGGCTTGCCGCGGCCTCCATCACCTTCAATGCTTCTTTTCTGTTGACCGCAAGTTCCGATGTGGCGGCGATATGGGTTAATGCCCCCTGCTGCCGTCCCCATTCGCCAAGGACATGCAGCGCAGCAATGGCATCATCGGGCATCGCATAATCCGGTATGCCGGCGGTGCGCAGAATTTGCCGGCCTTCGCGGCTGGCTCTGCCGCCAAGCAGACATGCCAGCAATGGCTTGCGGGGCCAGTCCTTTGCCCGCACCGTTTCGACGATTGCTGCCGCCGCGGCAGCCGGTTCGGCGGCCTGCACCGGACAATGCAGAACGAGGATCGCATCGACGTTGGGATCTCGGGCAACGATCCTTATGGCTTCGCTAATTCTTGCGGGCGGCGCATCTCCCAAGACATCGACAGGATTGCTTCGTGACCAGCCCGCCAAGAGGATCTCGTCCAGCTCACTCGTCGTTTGCCTGCTCAACGTTGCCAGGTGCCCGCCACGGTCAAGCAGACCGTCAACGGCCAGAACGCCGGCGCCCCCGCCATTGGTAACGAGCGCTACACGCAACGAATGCCGCGGATCGGCCTTCTGCGTGATCTCGGCTGCGGCCAGAAGTTCCGTCAAGCTTTCGACCCGAATGATTCCCGCACGCTTGAGCACCGCATCGACGGTGCGAAAATCGCCAACCAATGCGCCCGTATGGGTCGCTGCCGCTTTCGCAGCCTCGCGATGCCGGCCTGGCGCTATGACGATCAGAGGCTTTAGGCGACCGGCTGCGCGGGCAGCGGAGACGAACTTCCTTGGGTCAGGAATGGATTCCAGGTACATGACGATTGCCGCCGTCTCATGATCGGCCGCCAAAAAATCTATCGCGTCGCCTGCATCGACATCGATCATGTCGCCGAGAGAAAGCACCTTGGAAAAACCTATCGCGTGATCGCATGCCCAGTCGAGAAGCGAACTGACGATGGCCCCCGATTGCGAGATCAGACCGATTTTTCCGCGCTCCGCGGCAGTCAGGACAAAACTCAAATTGAGCTTCGCATCGGGGAGAATGAGGCCGACAATATTAGGTCCGAAGATGCGCAGACCATAGGGCTTTCCTGCCGCCAGTACGTCCTGCTTAAGCTCGTTTTGAAGGTTTCCGGTGACGATGGCTGCGACTTTCGTTCCCTTTCGGCCGAGCTCCTGGATAATGGAGACCACCGTGTGCGCGGGCGTTGCAATGACGGCGATATCGGGGGCATTCGGCAACGCAGCGACATCGGCAAAACACTTCAATCCGAGGACAGACTCGTACTTGGGGTTGACAGGCCATACGTCTCCCAAAAAGCCGCCTTCAATGATGTTCCGGAGGATTTTGAAGCCGATGGCATCCTCCCGTACCGACGCGCCGATAATGGCAACCGATGTTGGATGCGCCAGCACCGCGAGATTGTTGATCGACATCCGGTGGCTTTCCTCTGGGTTAACGATAGACCAGAACGGGTATGTGGGCTTCGGCAATAACACCGGCGGCAACGCTTCCCAATAGCAATGAGGACAAGCCGCTTCGCCCATGTGATGCCATCGCGATCAGGTCGCAATCCAGACTTTCAGCGGTATCGACGATGGTCTTGGCAACATCGTTGCCCTTGATGACCAGCGTCTTGCAAAGGACGCCCTTGTTCGAAGCCTTGACCTTCTGCTGTGCCAGCATCGCACCGCAATTCGAAGCGGCCGTCTTTTCGTGTTGCTGCTGCTGATACAGATACTCGCTGCTATCGACGGCGAGCATGCGGAAGGGTTCGGCGACGGCCAGCAACGTGACCTCGGCGTTCATTTCAGCGGCAAGTGCTATCGCCTGGCCCGCCGCCTGCGAGGCAATTTTGGATCCATCGGTTGGAACCAGGATATGTCTGAACATCGATAGCCTCCTAGCTGAGCTTGCGGCGGACCGTCAAAGATCCGTCGACATCGACCGGCCGTTTAGCCGCCGACTTGCGGAAGAGGCCCCTTAACAACTGCAATCGGCTGCTTAGCTCGGCCGTGGCGGTCGGACGTCGCGCAAAACCGCTTGTCACTTTTGCGCGACATGCTTTAGTGCCCCCAGAACACGGGCAGTTTTGCAGTTTCCAGCATCGTGCGGGTAACACCCCCGAAAACGAACTCGCGAAAACGAGAATGGCCATACGCTCCCATGACGACGAGATCGGCACGAACGTCAACCGCATGCTGGGCAAGCATCTGCGCGACACCCTTGCCTTGGCTTGAAAGCACGTCGACAGAGACTGAAACTCCATGTCGCGCGAGATAGGCCGCGACATCAGCCCCTGGCTCCTCGCCGTTCGACGAAGCCCTCTCTACGGGATCAATCATGGTCACATGAACTTCCTCCGCCGTTTTCAGCAACGGCAAAGCCTGTCGCACTGCACGGGCCGCTTCCATGCGAGAGTTCCATGCCACCAATACCGACCGGGGCGCTATCGTCACCGGTTGATCGGCGGGATTGAAAAGCAAAGCCGTCGGCGACTGGAAAAGCGCCCCATCGATCACACGCTTGGTGAATTGAAAGTCCGCGGCCGCTTGTGCGCCAACAAGCACCAGATCGGCATAGAGAGCATGCTGGGCAATATCCTCGTCCGCCCACGCATATTCCGTGTACAGGTCTTGCACATCGTAGGATAGGCCGGACTGCTCGAGGCTGGCTTTGGCAATCTGCACCGCGTCGGCCAGTTTTGTAAGATCGCCTTCACGCTCTTCCAGCCATGCTGCGGAAACGACTTCGCCGAAACCGCCGATCGGCGGTGGAGCTGCCATCGCAACGACCAGAACTGTGAGATGCGCCTCCGCCGCCTGACCCAACGCAATAGCGTTTTTAAGGTCCTTCTCCAAATGGGTCACCCCGATAGGGGCAAGGATAGTCCTGAAATCCATCGCCTGATCTCCATGTCCAAGCACGAGCATTAGATCTCCATATTGCGATGTTCGTTTCGAACACGCCTTGATCGGCGTCAACTTTCCATCTCAATTCGCCAGCCCGGCACGATTTCAAGCGTTTGCGATGTTTTGATCAAGGACAATGCGGGCAAGGCCGCCTACCGGCAGAGTTTCTTTCGGCGGAATTGTCTCAACGGAAGGAGACTCAAATGCTTCGAACGATCATCATCGCCCTGGCCGCTCTTGGAATCGCTTACGCGAGCGTCGGTTCAGGCCAGAATTCTACAAATGCCGAACAAAAAGAACACGCGAAGAAGGTGGAGAAAAAGCCTCGCCTCGGATATGAGGATCCCTATTTCCCTCCGGCGAAGGGCCACGGCTTTTAACAGAACGACCTCGCATGCATGGCGCAGGTGTTAAGCCCTTGGGCGAGACGACTGACGGCCTCAAGTCGCCCGGGCCTCTCTGCGTGCAAGCCAGATTCCGGGCGCCATCGGCAACCAGAATGTGAGTCCGCGGAAGATAAGCGTTGCCGCAAGCGCAGTTTCGACCTGCACGCCCAAAAGGTGCAGTAAAGCGACGCAAGCCCCTTCGAAAGAACCAAGGCCGAGAGGTAGCGGCGCAAGCGTCGCTATCACGGATGCAAGGACGAAGCTGATGAAGGCAGCAACTGGAGAAATTGCAACGCCAATAGATCGCAATGTCAGCCACAGCGTTACGACGTCAAGCATAAATATGGTCGACTGCAAGATGAAGGATTTGGACAGAACCCTCCAGTCTTTCACAATATCGCGCCTTATCGAAGGCATGACGTCGTATAACTGCTCCGCAAACGACCATCCGTTTGTGAATTTTGAAAAAATCCGGCCATGAGATCGGATCATGAGCAGAAGCGACCCGCTGACAGTAATAATGATGAGAGCAAATAGTATGGCCATCGAAAGCCATGCTCTACTGAAGTCGCCGTACCACCAGAGCAATATGAAGGCAGATATTGCCATAAGCAGATAGGCACCATAGTAGGATAAGGTTGCAACCAAGAGTGCTGTTGCCGCGATTGGGCCGGGAACAGACCGGTGAAGAAGACCGTGCATGACCATGATGCTGCCGCTCAAGCCACCGGTCGGCAAGGCTTGGTTTGCAAACAATTCCACGATTGCAAGACCAAGAAGGTCGAATGTCTTCTCGCGCAAGCCGGCCTTTGCCAGGACAGAAGCCCAAATGGCGGCTGCACATGCATAGGTCGTCGACTGAAGCAGGAATGCGGCGGCGAGCCAAAGCGGATCGGCCGACATGAATGCCGCGGCAAAAAGCGTGATGTCGCCGCGATCAAGAACCAGAGTGACAAGAACGACAAGAAGGAGGATACCGATCATCCAGCTGACCACGATACCGAACACGCCTTTTCTTTCGCGAAGCGACGTGAACTGGCGATCCGGCTTCTCAGCCGCACCCGGTTCGGGCCGATCAATCATCGAAGGCTCCTTTCAGCGCTATGCCGTCACGCTTTCAGGTCCGATTCTTTCATTTTGAATGCTGCTGCGCCGCAACGGCGTAAAATCGACGGGAGTAATCGTCTCGCGGTCGAGCAGGAGCTTTGCGCCGGCCCGCAAATCATCGATATGCGCCGACAGCATGGTCTTGGCAGCCCTGTAGGCGGTTTCGATCATGTCACGCACAGCGACGTCCACTTCTCTCGCCGTCGCTTCAGAATAGTCCCGTTCATGGACCTCCGGATGATCTTGCGCCAGCCACTGAAGCCGCTGCGGTTCGAGAACGGCTTGGCCGACCGGGCTCATTCCAAATCGGGNAACATATTGCCGAGCTATGTCGGTCGCTTTCGCCAGATCGTCCGCAGCGCCGGTCGAGACCTCGGCAAAGATGATCTCCTCTGCGGCCCTGCCTGCGAGCAGCGCAACCATACGCTCCTGCAATTCGCTCGAGGTGATCAGAAAGCGATCTTCCGTGGGGCGCTGCAAGGTGTAGCCTAGGGCTCCGATCGAACGCGGTATGATCGAAACCTTCTGGACGGGATCGGTTTTTTCCAGCAGGGCCGCCGCCAGCGCGTGTCCCATCTCGTGATAGGCGACACGTTCCCGCTCCCTAGCGTTTAACAGGCGGCCACGCCGTTCGGAACCGGCGACGATGCGTTCCACCGCCTGCGTGAAATCGTCCGCGGTCACCATATCAGCATTCCTGCGGGTTGCACAGATTGCCGCTTCATTGACCAGATTGGCGAGATCGGCGCCGGTGAAGCCGGCCGTAAGACCGGCGATATCGTTGATCCGAACGCCAGGGGCCATTGCTATTTTCTTTACATGGACGGCGAGTATTGCGGCCCGCTCCTTGAGATCGGGCCGGTCGATAACGATCTGTCGGTCAAATCGACCAGCGCGCAACAAAGCCGCATCGAGAATTTCCGGTCTGTTCGTCGCAGCCAGCAGAACGATGCCGACGCTCGGATCGAAACCATCCAATTCAGAAAGAAGCTGATTGAGCGTCTGCTCCTTTTCGTCATTGCCACCCAAACCGCCAAGACCGGTGCGTGCGCGTCCCAATGCGTCGAGCTCGTCTATAAAGATGATGCACGGAGCCGTCGCGCGAGCCTGTTCAAACAGATCTCGTACCCGAGCGGCTCCCACACCTACAAAAAGCTCTACGAATTCCGACCCGGAAATTGAAAAGAAAGGCACATCCGCCTCCCCTGCCACGGCACGGGCCAAAAGAGTTTTGCCGGTGCCCGGAGGGCCGACGAGCAGGACGCCTTTCGGAACGCGGGCGCCGAGACGGCCATATCTATCCTTCTCCTTGAGGAACGAGACGACTTCCTTCAATTCCGCCTTGGCTTCGTTGACGCCTGCCACATCCTCGAACGTTACGCCCGTTTTGCGCTCGAGATAGACCTTGGCACGCGACTTTCCGATCTGGATGAGCCCTCCCATGCCCTGCCTTTCCGCCATGTTTCGAAACAGAAAGAACCAGACGCCGGCAAACAGCAATATGGGAAGAATCCAGGAAAGAGTTATCGAAAGAAGGCTGCTGTCCGATCCGCCCGATACCTGGACGCCGGCCTTTTCGAACGCGGCCGCGGCCGCGGGGTCGACGCGGTTGCTGACGAACTCGGTTTTTCCGTTCTGGGGCTGCTTGAACACACCCTCGATCATCGTTTCTGTCAAAGTGACCGATTGTATCTTGCCGTCGGCGACCAGCCGCATAAGATCGCTGTAGGAAACTTCCTGCACGTTGCGCGCAGCCAGCCAAAACTGGAAGACGCCGAGCAATACCATGGCCACGAAGAGATAGCCGATATTGAACCTATGCTTCTGTTCCATCCGTCTCTCCACCGCAGATTATTTTTACTGTCGCACTCCCTGGCTTCGGGCGCTTTGACGATGATCAAGACGGGCGAATTCGGCACCCGCCCGGCACCTTTTCCGCCGGGAGGAAGGCCTCCTCAAATTCCCTCTGCGATGCAGGCCGGAACTGGCTTTTCCGGTTGAAGATGGTGCAGAATTTCGCTCACGAGGTCGTCAGTCCGATGCGCAGCGTTCAGCTTGTTCCAGTCCACCGGGGTTACTTCCTTCGACAGTTGCTTCGAAAGCACGTCCACCGTCGCGTCCGATACGCCTCCCTTACGCGTCTGGACACGCTGCCAAAGCAGGGCTGGGTCCGCATCCAGCCAGAAGCCGGAAAATGCGCACCTCTTCTCCGTTGCCGCGAACTCGAGCAGCTTGCGATTTTCGACCCTGTCGAAGACCGCGTCGGCGACCACGGCGCCCTCCTGCGCGAGAATGACCCGGGCGCGCCATGATATTTCCCGGTAGACCCGAGCCGAAACTTCGGGGTGATACGCACTTTGAGGCAGATGTGTTTCCGGAGGCACATCATACAGGGATTTGCGGATGCGATCGCTTTCGATGACACGGGCGCCGGGCGGCACACCCACATGGGGCGCAAGCGCTTCGGCAAGCGTTGACTTACCCGATCCGCTGAGCCCGCCAATCGCAATAAGGCTTGCCCGCGGCAGCTGAAGGAGATTGCCTGCCAGCACGAAATAGGAGCGGGCTTCGGATGCAAGCGCCGCTCCGCGATCGCCGAGCTCCTCCGCCTGGGTGGCGACGACGTGGGCGCGCACGGCAGCGCGCACCGCCATAAAGAACGAAAGCGCGGCGAAACCGTCGTCTTCCCCGGTTTCATCGAGATATCGGTTCATGACGAGATTCGCAAATTCGGCATGTCCCCGATGCCAGAGGTCCATCAGCAGAAAGGCCAGATCATACAAGATATCGCTGGTGGCAATACTGTCATTAAACTCGATGCAATCGAACAGGCAGGGTTGGCCATCAAGAAGGAAAATATTGCGCAGATGCAAATCTCCGTGACAACGCCTGACTTTTCCCGCAGCTCCCCGCCTGTCGAGCAAATCGGAAAGCGCGGCAAGCCGCTTGTTGAAACGGATCGTCAACTCCTCGACTTCTTTTCCGGAGAAGACATGACTGGCGGCAAAACCCGCCTCATTGATCTTGAGGACATCAGCCATATTGGCCGCGCCGCCGCGATCGCGGATGATCGGCGCCTGGCGGTGAAACTGCGTGACGGCCCTTGCAAGCGCCGTCATCATCTCTGGCGTCAATCCGTCGGACTGCGCTACACGGTCAAGCAGAAGCGACTGATCGAAACGCTTCATTTCGACAATGGTCTCGATGACCGGTCCTTCGCCATCGATGGCGAGTTCCCCGTCCGCAGCTTGCGTAACCGTGCGAACGGCAAGATAAATTCCAGGCGCGGTCGGCCCGTTGAGCTCGATTTCCTTCAGGCAGGCAGCGCGCCTCTTGTCCACGGTGGAAAAGTCCACGTAAGGCAGTAGAACGGCCCGCTTCATCTTGTAGGCACGATCCCCGGACAAAAATATTCTGGAGATGTGCGTCTCCATCGTCTGCACCGGATCACCATGCTGCGAAAGAGCGCGCTTGAGAAAGGATGTGACCTTGAATTGGTCTTGGATGATCATCGGCCGGCCCCGCATATGGTTTCTGTGAAGTAAAACTGAGGCCGGCGGCGCTTTGTTTCATTGATGCGCATCAATGAAACAAAGCGTATGTCGATAATGATCGCAGGGGCATCGATCGCAGGTGCAAAGGAATGCAGCCCGCTTCGCGACAGCGACTGGCAGAGGCCGTGATCCCGATCGTCCGAAAGGCGGGAGAACGAAAGAATTTATCGCTTTAGCGCAGGCGCATAGATCAGGCCGATCGTGGGACATCCGTCTTAGGACAGGTGCTTGTCGAGGCGACAGGAGGGCTTGCCCTGCGTTCCGACGGAGCGCACTTCCAGGAAGATCAGCGCGAGGCGGTCAGGATCGACGACGTCATCGCCGCAAGCACGCCGCAACTTGCAACACAGATCATCAATGCCGCGTGAACCATCCTTGCTTCCGCGAGGAAGCAATTGAGCCATGTCAATGTCAACACCGAACACTGTCGTAATGTGCGTTCGTTCGAGGTATTAACAGAGGAGATTGTCTCATGGACGATATCACACTTCGCCAATTAATCCTGGATGAGCTTGAGTTCGAACCAAGCATCGATGCAGCCAATATCGGTGTTACCTCCGACAATGGCGTCATTACTCTTTCAGGCCACGTTTCCACCTATGCCGAAAAAGAAGTTGCAGAGCGGGCGACGCGGCGCATCAAGGGTGTTAAGGCGATCGCTATGGGTATTGAAGTCCGCCCCGCAGGGGCGCACCGGACGGCCGACGACGAAATCGCCAAACGCGCCGTCAATACGATCGGCTGGCATGTCACTATTCCGAAGGATGCGGTTCAGGTGAAGGTCCAGAATGGCTGGGTGACGCTCAATGGGCGAGTGGAGTGGCACTATCAGAAGAACGCCGCGGCAGACGCCGTGCGGGATCTGTCCGGCGTCGTCGGCGTTTCCAACCTGATCGAGGTGGCTCCTCGCATCACCTCGTCTGATGTCAAGAAACGCATCGAAGACGCCTTCCGAAGGGACGCGGAAATCGAAGCTCATGCCATCAACGTCAACGTGGCCGATGGCAAGGTGACGCTGCACGGCAAGGTCAAGACCTGGTCGGAACGTCAAGCGGCGGAACACGCCGCCTGGTCGGCTCCGGGCGTGCGGACAGTAGAAGACCACCTTTCGATTGGCTGAGCCCGGTCGCTGGGCGGCCGATACGAGGCTGCCCAGCATCGATTGATAGACCCGATATCATTTCGGCCTCTTGGAGTGCGATTATGAAAAAGATTGACGACGACTTGCCAAGCTGGCCACTGACTATACCACCGGAGAAAGTGTGCTTTTTCATAATGAAGGCTCGCCAATTCGATGGCAAGGACGCCTGGAGCAACGAAGGTTCCTCTTCCAATCCGTCGGATGATGCCATGATCGACGTTCTGGAAGACGGCGCGGACGACCCGGTTCAGGAGGAAATCCGCAGTGCGATTTGGGCGCTCAGCATTGACGAGCAAATCGACCTTGTCACCCTGGTTTGGCTCGGACGAGGTGACGGAACTGCGCTCGACTGGCAGGAAGTGCGCGACACCGCAACAGAGGCGCATAATGGCCGCACGGCTGACTATCTCATCGGCACGCCGTTGCTTGGAGATTATCTTGAAGAAGCGCTGTCAATGTTCGGCCAGTCCTGCCAGGCGCTCGAAAGCAGCCATTTGTAAGGCCGGCGCTCCGCGGTAAACATCGGGGCGCCCAAATCTTCCTTCCTGCGGCAAACATTGCGGGCATCTCAATGCACCGTTCCGCAGGTCGCAGGGCATGAATGCGCGACCTTTGCGGATACGCTACCGAGAGTCATCTGGGACAGGCCTGAAAGACCTCCGGCGCCACAGACGACAAGATCGGGATTTTCATTATGGATGAGTTTCGTGATCTCCTCCGCCGCGCCACCGTCCAGGTGAGCCCGGCGGAACGCATGAACGGCTCGCGTCCCCTCTTTGCTTCTTGTCAATGCAGAGCCTTTTCCTCGCCGATATCCTGCCCGTTCTTCCAAGGAGGACGATGGAAATGCGCACAATCCCACTCATATGGATCCCTGATATTCCTGGCGGAGCAAGATGCTTGCCCCATCTCCCCTTGAGGCATCAGGCAATCATCGCGCTGTCGGCAGCTCTGACCGTCCTCGTGGGTTGCTATCCAACGCATGCAACGTCTCTGACGCTCCCCTCGTTGGCGCCTATGTTGGAAAAAGTCATTCCAACCGTCGTCAGCATTTCCGTTCGCGCGCCTGCGACGTCCAGCGATGCCGCCGGCGCGACATTGCCTCAGGCGGATGGATCGCAGGAATCCTCCGTAAACGCCGTGCCCTTCACGCGGATTTCCCAAACCGTCGGCGCAGGCGTCATCGTCGATGCCGGCAATGGCTATATCCTCACGAACAACCATGTCATTGAGGGAGCGACCGACATCAAGGTCGCGGTTGCCGACGGTTCTGCCTATGAGGGTTCCGTCATCGGCTCGGACGCGGAAACGGATATCGCCGTCGTTCAGATCAAAGCGTCGGGCCTGATCGCTGCGCGGCTTGGCGATTCGAGCAAGCTGCGCGTCGGCGACTATGTGGCAGCGATCGGAAATCCGTTTGGCCTCGGACGAACAGCGACATTCGGTATAGTCAGTGCGATCGGTCGAGCCGAATTCGGAGTGGAAGGATATCAGGACATCATTCAAACCGATGCCTCGCTTAATCCGGGCAATTCCGGCGGCGCCCTGGTCAACCTCAAAGGTGAGCTCGTCGGTATCAACAGCGCCATTATCGGTGCTTCGGGCGGCAATGTCGGCATCGGCTTTGCCATCCCCATCAATACTGCGCGAGATATCATGCGGAAGTTGATAGCCAACGGCGAAATTCGCCGTGGTCAGCTCGGCGTTGAGGTCCAGAACAACGATCGAGACATTCAAAGAGCCATTGGAATCAATACATCCACCGGCGCACTGATCAGCGATGTTATATCCGGATCCCCGGCAGCAAGCGCCGGGATGAAACCCGGGGATGTTATTGTCGCCGTCAATGAAGTTCCGATCAAAAGTGCCACCGAACTGCACGCAAGAATAGCATCCTTCCCTCCCGGCGCATCCGTGCGGATCTCACTTGCGCGTCCTTCGGGAAGGGTTGATCTCTATGCGACATTGCGTCCGGAATTCAAGGGCGACCAAGCGTCAATCTCAACTGAGGTCGAGGGGCACGGAATACTCGACGGCATCACTCTCGAAAAGCTCAGCCCGGACTCCGATGCGTTTGGCAAAGTCGAAGGCGCGCTTGTGTCATCCGTGATCGACAGCAGCAAGGCAGCCAGTGCCGGTCTGGTGCCTGGTGACGTCATCATCAGCGTCAATCAGCATCCGAGCCCGACGCCTCGCCTGGCTGCGGAACTCTCGCAGGGGTCTGATGAATTCGTGCTCCTGGGCATCTTCCGCGACAGCCACAAGCGCTTTCTCGTTGTGAAGTGATGCTGCGCTCCATATGAATTCCAAAGAGAGCCTGACCTGCCACACTTTCCGGCAAGATCGGGCTTCGTTCTCCACCGGTTCTTTAACGGTGCTGACTGTATCAATGATAAACGAGAACGGGTATGCGGGAATGGCTCAGCACCTTCGCCGTGACGCTACCCAGCAACAAGCTCTTGTACCCTTTGCGACCGTGTGACGCGATCGCAATCAGGTCGCAGCCGTAATCGCGAGCCACCCGAATGATTGCGGCGTGGACCTGCGCGTCGGTTTCCGCGACAGAGCGGCAGCGAACACCCAGACGCCGCGCATTCGCCTCCGCTTCAGCCAGAAGTCTTGCTGCCTGCATATAGGCAAGACTGTCCGGGTCCTCCTCGCTGCTGGAAGATTGCTCCATCGAGAAAACACGAAAAGGTTCGATCACGACCAGAAAGATAACGGTTGCTTCCGCCTCGCGTGCAAAATCGAGTGCCTTTCCTTCGGCCGCCAAGGCAAGCGCCGAACCATCGGTCGGCACAAGAATATTCGAGAACATGTCGCGCCCCTCCCTTTCCGGCAAGAATACAACCCCGGCTGCCTCATTCCTTGATCGGGCTCAAACATTTGCGAGCCGACCGGCAATCATCTTCCAGACGTAGCCAATTTTCAAAATTTCTCGGACCAAACGGGCACGACGTTCGTGTGTACCGGAGGCTGTGATTATCGGTCACCATCGACGAAAATTCGCTTGCAACCTATGTTCCAACTGCGCGGAAGGTTACTGCAAATATTTTTCCCTTTTTTAGCGAAGCTTTTCTTCTTCAATATCGATTTCTGAAAGTTGCGATGTTTCGGCTCAAGTTAATCCTCCCAACGGCAATATACGCCTGAAAGAAATAACCTAAGTTGGGATAGCCCCTGCCACGCATGCGGAAACTGTATTTCGGTTGCGAGGAAACCAGAGTAGTATTTCGTGTCTCCTTTTTCAGTTCTTGGAGCTAGATCATGCAAAATGAGGCCCTTCGGATAAACAGGGAAGTCGTCGTTGACCGCCGGGAGCGGTTCAAGGCACGGGTCGAAGCCATCAAAAGCGGCGAGCGGATCTTCGCACTCCATCTTCCAGCAGAAGAGTATATTGAGATAACGCCGAACGACATTGTCCGTTATCGATGGATGATTGAACTGTGCGATTTCACTATCCATCTTCTCGATGCCTTTGCGGAGACCGAACTGGACATAGGATCCCACTTCGTCGATCTGCGCGGCAAGGAACACTAAACGGGAGAGTTCAGGCGCAATCTGAACCACGTCCCCATTGATTGCGAAGTAAATCTGAAGCACGATACGCGTGTGCCAATCGATGAAAATGAACGCCTGGTCTCCAAGCGGGACCACGCCACCCGCTCGCGTGAGCGCGACCGACACATTTCAAACGCCCCGCTGGCTCCTCGATAAGCGGGAGAAATTATGGAAGACCGCTTCTCGTCATGCCTGGCAAGCTCTTTCGTCACCTGCCGCTAACGATCCGGCAAGGTCGGCAACCGCATAATCAGCCAATCTGGCACGACCAATCGGCCCTGTAAGTTGTCTGCTCCATCAAACCACGGGCAGGACATGATCTGCCTTCGGCTATTTGGGTTTCGTTTTTGATATTACTCAAAGCGCGCAGCTTGTTCTTCGGCCCATACTGACCATCAGTTTGTCGCAAATATTAACAGTGGAAGCAACTCGGAGGAATAAAATGCCGCTCAAACTCGTTACGGGTATGATGAAATCATCCGGCAACGAAGCCCTATTGGTCATGGACTCGGGTTCCATGAACAAAATCGTTCTTGTCACGAAACAGGCACTTCTCGATATGGCAAATCCGCCGCGGTGCGACGAGAGCCGTCTGCAGGAGTATATCGGCGTGTTCGGCGAAATTGCCAGCACGAAGTATGATCTCGGTGAAATCAGGCCAGATGGACGTGTCTGGATCACCTCCAATGACGTGGCGAAATGGCGAGAGCTTCATTAAAGGCGCCTGATTGCTTCTCCGGAACACGGTTTGGTGCAACGGCACTATCAATCGCTGGATTTTTCTAAGCGAAGTTCGAAATCGTCAACCAAAGTGAGATGTATGATGGCTGCCCCTCTTTTGCACTTTCATGGCGCGGCTGGTTCGGTAACCGGATCTTGCTTTCTGCTCGACCGTTCCGGCACCCGCATCTTGATCGATTGCGGAATGTTCCAAGGATCGAAGACCGAAAAAGAACTGAACTATCGCGCCTTCCCTTTCGATGCCCCGGCGATACATTCGGTCATCCTGACCCATGCCCATATCGATCATTCGGGCCTCTTGCCAAAGTTGACCAAAGCGGGATTTCAGGGGCCGATCTACTGCACAGCTCCGACTTTGGATCTTTGCGCGATCATGCTGCAGGACTCCGCCCACATCCACGAAGCGGAAGTCGAACAGTTGAACCGCCGACACAAATCCCGATCCGATCAGCCCATCGAGCCGATCTATACGGTCGCCGATGCACAGGCTGCAATGACACAGTTCCATTCGGTGCCCTACAAAGAATGGCATGAGATCGAGGGGGGCATCAGGTTTCGCCTTTGGGATGCAGGCCATCTCCTCGGCTCCGCATCCGTTGAAATCGAAATGACCGCCAACAATGAAACAATGTGCATCCTGTTTTCTGGCGACATCGGACCGCAGCACAAGTTATTCGAAGCGGTTCCGGATGCTCCGAGTGCCATCGATTACCTTATCTGCGAAACGACTTACGGCGACCGAGAAAGAGAAAACGTATCGCAGCAGGCTCGGCGCCATCAACTTCGCCAGATCGTGAAAGAGGCTAGCCGTCCGAACGGTGCGCTGCTTATTCCGTCATTCGCCGTCGAACGCACCCAGGAGTTGTTGGCCGATCTCAATACGCTGATGGATGCCAACGATCTGCCGCGGATTCCGATCATCATCGATTCGCCGCTCGCATCGCGCGCCACTGCCGTTTTCAAACGAAATGCACGAAACATGCTGAATGGTGACCTTCTCATTCGCGCATTGGATGGAAAAAACGTGCGCTTTACCGAGACGGTCGAGCAATCGAAAGCACTCGACCTCATTCGCGAATTCCATATCGTTATCGCAGCAAGTGGAATGTGCGAAGCCGGCCGCATAAGACACCGCCTCAAGAATTGGCTCTGGCGTGAGGAGGCCACAATTTTGTTGGTTGGCTTCCAGGCCGCCGGCACATTGGGCCGCATCCTGCAGGACGGTGCCAATACCGTGAAGATTCAGGGCGAGCAGATTGCGGTTCGAGCAACAATAAAATCATTCGACGCTTACAGCGGTCACGCAGACGCCACCGAGCTCGACGACTGGATTGCCGCACGGATGCCGGTTCGAAGCGGGCTCTTCCTCGTGCACGGCGAACCGAAGGCGACCGATCAATTCATGCGCAGACAGGTCAGGCGCAAGTCCATGCCGGCGATTTTGCAACCGAAGCTCGACGACACCTATCGCCTGACCAAGGATCGCGCTGTTGCCGTTTCGACGGCAGCTCCACCTCCCAGGTTGAAAGCCGATGAGGTCGGACATTTCGATTGGCACAACGATTACCAATCACTCGTACTGGATTTGGACGAAAAACTGCGTGACGCGGCAGACCAGAAACGGCGGGCTATCATACTGCGGCGCGTTAGAGAGGCTCTCCACAGCGACGACCGCTAAGCTGGAATGTCGATCAAGCTCGCTATGAAAACGTCCAGGTAATTGCCACCTGTTACCGTCAAGCATCGCCCCTTTGGCGAGAAACCGCGGCAGGCGACAGTTTCCTGTCTGACCGCAGCCATTGAGATCTCTCTCGCAATAGCGCTCTGAGCTTGGCGGTAATGTGCGAATTCAAACGGAATTCAAGTATCTCCAAGACCGTTGCCACCAGCTTGCGGCTTTCAGCCTCACCGCAATTCAGGCGTGTTCCGACACCGGCAAGGACGTGGTCGGCGGGATGCGGGCCGGATCCAACGGCTGTTGGATGCCAGCTCTCGTAGAAAATCCCACGAAGAAGCACTGGCAGATGGTTCGCCAACTCGCTGTGATCCTCGACGGCCATTGAATCGCGCAGGGCATGCAGCCCGGCCCTTAGAATCTCGTAGGCTTCCCGCTGTTCGCAACCGAGACGGTCGGCCAGTTCGCAGACCCAGATACTTGCCTGCTGCGCCGCATCAGGGAAGGTGCGTGAAGGGATATAGCTCATTGAAGCCTCCATTCCTCGAGGATAGTGAAAACGTCTGCTTTGCAACGCAACGTCGATCTGGCTCAGGCCCGAGCGATCCAATTGTCACCTTTTTTGACATAGTGCTTCTTGACAGCGGCCCAAGCAACCTGATGAGCAATTCGTTCCCGCTGATCACCTCGGGCGGCATAGGTAATCCAGGCATTGTTGAATGCAGCGCGGTAAATCTCCTGGGCATGGAGTGGCAAATGCCGATGAACTGCGACAGGTAATTGAACGAGCGATGTATAAGGCACGACTTCACTTCCTCCATATTTTCCGCTTGTTCATCGAAGGATGTTTGATCAGCTATCGATGCTTGTCTGCGAGAAATAGGTGACGACGACATGCTCGAAGTAGTAGGTATCCATCCGTTACCGTTCTCCTGTATGACCAACCTTGCTCAAGGCCCACATCGTCGTAATGAATACAATGCCTCCACTCAAAAGAAGATTGAGTACTGCAGCAGATTCGACCTGAAAACCCAGCAGCCAAGGTGATATTACCAGCCACCCAGCGAGCAGGATTTCAATCCAGACTTCCCATCGCTGAGATGTCAGCATTGTCATGACACTTAAAATCATCAGAGCCGCGCCACTGATCAAAAGGTTCCAGACTTCTGCCCCCACCGGAATTGTGCCATTGGTAAAGTAGCCCAATAGCCACGGCGAAACGAAAAGCCATGCTCCTATCATAAGCGCGATGACGTTCTGCCAGTGAATATTTTTCATGATCGCTACTCCCGGCTTAAAGCAAAATACTGCTGATAAAACCCGGAGGGCGCATTGCGCAGGATCAAAATTGGAGCGATACGCCGGTCACATTGATTGAATGCCTACCGCAATCTCCCTCTCGCCGTTTTCGACTTCTCGACATCTCGGCGAGGGGCAACGATGTTGGTATAACCGAATTTCGCTCTCTTCACGTCGGCCAATGCGAACCGCCTGGGTTCGTGACCCCGAAATTCGTGCAAGTTGCCCAACCGCACCGTTTCGGCGCATACCGGAAGGGTTCACCGCCGACCGTCATCCGCAACGAAAGCCTCAAGCCGATCGAGAAATGGCCGCTGGGCTGGAATGATCTTTGCACGGGCTTGCGCAAGGGGAAACCATTCTGCCCGATCGATCTCGGGGAAAGATTGCCTGCGATGAGTATGTGGCGGCCATTCCATTTCAAATGGTTGGCTCACCAAGCTCGCGACGGAAAAGTCGCCTTCCATCGCGAAAGCGGTGACGAGTTTGCCGCTTCGTTGACGGATTTGACCGAGCGGGTGAAGCTCGGGCGCTGACAGCCATCCCGTCTCTTCTGTAAACTCCCGTCTGGCAGCCGCATCGGAGGCTTCTTCGTTGGAATGCTCTCCCTTCGGAATAGACCATGCGCCCAGGTCGCGGTTTTGCCAAAAGGGCCCTCCCGGGTGAACCAAAAGAACCTCGATCTGACCGTGGTCGAGGCGATAAGCCAGGATACCTGCGCTCTGTCTCCCCATTCTGCACTCCTTCGATCACCTTCCTGCATCGAGCGTCAGATCGGCATCCCGCATATTGCATCGAACATTAAATTCTCCTGATAAAACTATCCTTCTCAACCGAAGGAATATCGACCGGAAGCCATACTTGATCGAAATCAAGCAAGCACGATCCTCATTGCGCTAAAATTGTCTTGTTTGCGGTGGGAGATTACCATGCACGAACCACGGTGGCAAAACTGGCTAGGTCTTTTCCTCGGTGTCTATATACTTGCGATGCCCTGGGCTCTTCCGAACATGTTCTCGCTCGCTCCGGCATCATTGACGACGGATATAGCTGGATTGGCGGCCGGATTGATAATTGCAGCCGTCTCTCTGTTCGGCATTATCGATCCGGAAATTTGGATCGATTGGCTGAAATTTTTGCTGGGTCTGGGCCTCCTCGTCACACCGTGGCTGCTTCGCTTCAGCAACGACATATTTTTCACCTACAGCTTTGTTTTCGCCGGGATGTTTCTGATCGTTGTAAGTGGACTGGCTTTTGCCTCGAGGCGTCCGAAGGTTGGAGGCGATTAGTTGAACTGTGTGCTCATCTGCACCTACTGGACGCGAATCAATGTCGGCGCTGCCCCTGATGATGAGGTTGCCAGACTCACACCAGGAGGATGCAGCCAACGATACCAGGTAAAGAAGCAGCTCTTTCTTCAAGCTGCGGTGTTGCTGTCCTCAAACAGCGTGCGAGTCTGCTTTTGCGTATTTCTGACCGTTTCCGATGCGATTTTTGAGTTCAATGCAACAAGCTTGCTCATTTCGGCAGCATATTCGCTGGTCGTGGTCTGCATGTATTTAGAAACCACATCGAGCGTGGTTTTTAGATCGGCACTGTCAGCCAAGTCGCCCGCCAGCATGATGTCCTGCTCGAAACGATGTTTGAGAAAGGACAATGCTTCGATCTGGTAACGGAAGAAGGCCTTGAATGCCTGGGCCTGCATGCCCGTTACGGCAAGCGCCATTTTTTGACCACCGTCCGTAAAAGGCGGCATCGGCACGGAGAAAAGAGGATGTTCGTTCGCATCGGTCATAATGTCGCGCTCCTTTCAAGCTTTCGTCCAACATAAACGATCGCCTGCTGCTGACATTGACGCGCATCAAATACCGACCGATGCAAAGGTCATGTGCTCCGCAGGCTGGTTGATCTGCCTCAATGAAATGGCGCAAGGGCAAGATTATCGTGGGTCTTTGATTAACACTCAAAGACTGGATCGATACGATGTCTAGGAGAGAGCGCGGCAAATTAGGCGGGCCGTTCGGTTATGCGATTCCGTCTTTAAACGAGGTCGAAGGCAGAATGCTCGTCGCGCGAGTTGTGGCAACGGTCTCACTTCAGAGGCTTCTGAAGCATCATGATGGAAAAGGTAAGGCTGCACTTCTGGCCGCGTTTCGCCGTACGATCGAACGAAAAGTCAAGTACGCGAACTTCACCGAAGCCGACACCGTCGCAGCCACGAAATATGCTCAAGGTCTGTTTGACGAGGCGCTTGCGCTGGCCAACGGGAACGGTTCCGTCGACAACCGGTAACTGCTTCCGTCAGCTGCGAAGTCATCGCGGCAATGGTTCATGGGGGTAAAAACGGGAAGGCATGCCACTCCACCCATTTCACATCCGGCGTGCTTGCTTGCAAAGGATTCGAACTCCGGCTGCTCAAGACAAGTGGAATTCCGGAACATCAAACCGCAGTCGCTGAATGACCGCCCAGAAATTCGAGGTGAACGCAATGAATGTTCAGCTAATGTCCTACGACGAGTGCATTGCATTCATAAAAAGACAATGGCTTGCGAGGATCGGTTGCGCGGATGAGAACGTGCCATATGTCATCCCCGTTCAATACTCCTACTCCGGTGACAGACTATACGTTTTTACGCTGCCTGGTAAAAAACTGGACATCATGAGAAGAAATCCTCGTGTTTGCGTTCAGATCGATCAACTGAAAAGCAAACATTCTTGGAAGAGCGTGATCGTCGATACCCGCTTCATCGATCTCAGCGGGGAAGAATGTCGGGAAGAAAAGGATCAGGCTTGGTCCTTGCTTGCGAAACGCACCGATTGGTGGGAGCCGGGCGCGTTGAAGCCGACCGGCAGGATCGTGGATAATCCCTCACACACGCATATGTTTTTTGCGCTCGAAATCATCGATCTGAGCGGGCGGAAAACTGACGATTAGAAAGAGAACCCACGGACGAACAATCAAGTGGACCTAACATGGGGAGTTCAGCCATGCTGAAAGCAAAAAAAACCGTTTCGAATGAGACGACCAGTACCGTGGCACCATCGATCGAGGAAATTATGGGGCACCTCCTGGTGCTCGACATGATTGCGGCGAGCGCCACCGTTAGATTGCTGCGCCTCCACGATGGCCAGGAAAAAGCGGAACTTACCGCCCAAATTCTCGATGAGATCGACACGACCTGCCGCAAAAAAGGGCTTCTCCTTCGCGATATAATGGATGCTCAAGACTACGCCAAAAAGCTACTTGGCGACGCCCAAGAGCAGGCCGACCGTCTTGATAATATAAAACATGGATATCTCGATCGAAATCAGGATTAGAATCTTCACGAGATGCGCTCCCGGCGCCATCGTCGAATTGAAGATACAACCTCCCCAATGGACGGCGTCGCTCGCCAGTTCCCATGATGGCTCGATCTCAGCACTCAAAACGATGATTGCCCGCGTCTGTGTCACAGGCCGAAAGGATAGGTCTCATCCTCGCTGGCGGTTACCTGCGTCGGCAGGGGGGTGACTGCGCTGGTCTTGTCGAACCACACGAAAGCATCGTACTGATCGGACAACGATGCGTAGCTATAGTGGCTCCAGCGCTCCGTCTCTGGCCGGTAGACAACCCCTATATAGCGTTCAAGGCGTGGATCGGCCATGACGCGGCGAACATCGTCGTGTTGCCCGGCGCGAAGGTCGAGCAGGAAGCGATCGGTACCGACGTCGTGGAAGAGGGCCTCGAAACTACCGGGCCGAGACGGGCGCACTGCCTTTACCTCCATTGGCGCATCCCATTCCGACGCTGCAGCGACCGTTCCGGTATGCGTGCCGAAACCGATCAGCGCAGCATCCTGTCCATAGGCCTGTCTGCACAGTTGGCCAATGTTCAGCTCGCCGCGCTCCATCCCCATATCCGTGAAACGGGCATCGCCGATGTGCGAGTTGTGTGCCCAGACGACCGCCTTCGATTTTGGACCTGCCCATGCGAGGATATTTTGCAGCGTGTTGAACATATGCTGATCCCGCTGGTTCCATGATTCATGGGCGCCATAGTACATTGCCCGGTAGTATCGCTCCGCATCCGCTACAAGGTGGGCATTCTGCATGGCGTCAAAGAACTCCGCACCATCCTTTTTTGCGTATTGGAACTCCTTTTGCAGGAGATCGACGAGCATCCGCGTCACGGGCTGTTCGCACAGCGCATATCCTTCGGTCAGCGATGCGCGGCCGTAGGCCGCCGGCTCTCGCGACCACGGCGACAGACAAGCGTAGCGCGCACGGGCGACTTGCGCTGCCTGCGGATCGACGCGATTGAGATAAGCGAGCACAACAGAAATCGAAGCCGTCATATTGTAGAGGTCGAGACCATAGAAGCCTACCTTGTTTGCCGGCGACTGATTGGCGTTGTGATCACGCAGAAACTCGACGAAGGCATCGACATCGTTATTGCGCCACATCCAGGTCGGGAACCGTGAAAATGGGGGCGAATTCATGGGCTGATGTGGCTTTTGCCTGATATGGCGGTCTATCGCGGCAGCGTCGGGCCAGTCAGCCTCCACGGCAACGATCGTGAAGCCATGCCGCTCGATCAGCCGGCGCGTGATGGCGGCGCGAGCCTGGTAAAATTCCGACGTGCCGTGCGAAGCCTCACCAAGCAGCACCACGCGGGCATCGGAAAACCGATCGAAGGCGGTGGCGAATTCCGGATCATCCAATGACGGCAACCGCTCGGCAGCGGCCCGTAAGACGGCGGCCGCAGGAATCTGCTGTATGGGCTGTGGTCCTGCCGGCGCAGGCATTTGCCTGGACGTTGGCGGCGCCAGATGATGCTGGAACCATGCGCTCGCCATATCCGTCACGGTTTCCAACGCGCCGGGCTCCTCAAACAGATGTGTGGCGTTGGGAACGATCCTCAGCAATTTGTCGCATGCCAGGGCAGCGAGTGCCTTGCGGTTCAGTTCAAGGACCTGCTGGTCGTCACCGCCGACAATGAACAAGGTCGGCGCTTCGACTTCGGCCAGTCGTTCTGCCGCAAGATCGGGCCGGCCGCCGCGCGACACCACCGCGGCCACGCGGTCGCGCAGTTCCGCAGCCGCCAGCATTGCCGCGCCGGCCCCGGTGCTCGCGCCAAACAAACCCAAGGGCAAGTCGGCAATGTCCGCTTCGGCGCCGATCCAAATCGCGGCTTCGAGCAGGCGCTCCGCGAGCAAGGGAATATCGAAGACATTCCGGCGATCTCTCGCCTCGTTCTCCGTCAGCAAATCCAGAAGAAGGGTGGCGAAGCCCTCGGCATTCAGCCTGTCGGCAACTGCAATATTTCGCGGGCTAAGACGGCTTGAACCGCTGCCGTGAGCAAACAGGATGATGCCGCGCGGGTCCGCGGGCACGCTGAGGTCGCCGACCAGAGCGAGCGGTGGAACTGTAATCTGGCGTTTTATCGAGCCGGTGCCGGCCTTATCGGCACCGGCCCATCCCTGACGCAGCAGTCCGATCGTTTCTTCATCGGTCAGCTGATGAAAGTCCTGATAGAACGATCCCACCCCCTGAAAGCTCTTGGCAGGGTGAAGGCATACTATCGTGTCGGCGTATCGACGCATCTCGGCGAGCGTTTCTGCCGGTGCGACCGGAATGGCGAGGATGACCTTGGCAGCTCCCTGATTTTTGACTGCGATGAGCGCGGCTTTCGCCGTAGCTCCTGTGGCGAGGCCGTCATCGACGATAATGGCGGTATGTCCGGCCGGGTTAATCTGCGCACGGCTGCCGAGATATGCCGCACGGCGCCGTTCAAGTTCGGCAAGTTCGCGCTGTTTCGCGCGCTCAAGATAGATGTCGTCGGCCCGGCTCAGCCGGCGGACGTCTTCGTTGATCACGGTTTGAGGGCTTGCACCGTCCACAATGGCGCCAAGCGCCACTTCGGGCGCACCCGGCGCACCGATCTTGCGCACGAGAATGAGATCGAGGGGCGCATGCAGGGCTCGCGCGATTTCCAGCGCGACCGGCACACCGCCGCGCGGCAGTGCATAAACCACGGGGCGAACAGGATCGAGAGTGGCCAGGCGAGCCGCCAGTCGGCGTCCCGCATCGAACCGGTCCGAAAATTGAAAAGAGGTTCTCATCATGGAAGCATCATATCCTCCTGACGATCTATTGCCTTGACCAGGATCAATGCCGCACGCCGCCAACTCGCGGTTGCCCCCATCGGTCTCCTGGCCGGTCGGAAACTATGTTCGATGTTGAGCCAGCGCAATCAAAGGATGCCCACCCTCATATAGTCTAGCGGTAACTAAAGGATGGAGCCTGCCATGAACGAACAACGTTGGCAGAATTGGCTGAGCCTCTGGCTCGGCCTATACATCATCGTTGCGCCCTGGAGCACGCCTTACATCTTGGCGCCTACCTACACCACCCCGATTATCGATTTTGCGGAATGGTCCGCAGGCCTTGCGATCCTGATCGTGTCGCTCCTGGGGCTGCGTGCCCCTGAAATATGGAACGAATGGCTGAAGCTCGTATTCGGCGCTTGGCTTATCGCCGTGCCTTGGGTGCTCGGGTTCAGCGATGACGTCCCGTTTGCCTGTGATAACGTGCTGACCGGAGCACTTCTTGTGATGATCGGCGGAACGACGCTCGCGGCCATACGTCCGCATTTCGGCACGGACCTGTAGGAACGTAGGCATGAATCCCGCAAGCACTGGAAATGCGGCGAACAACCCAGCTTCGCCCGAGCATACATCCGAGTAAACCCGATTTTGAACTGCGGAAGCTTGAAGTGGCAGATGGAGACTTCGGGCGAACATGCGGCACCGTCTCCGCCGTGATCCCAACTGTTGTTACATCTTGCCAATCCGCCTTGCCTGGCTGTGGATAGGAGGCATTTCCTCAGGCCCATACCTCTCCTTGCCATAGATCGCTGGTTTCGTCCGCTCATTTGTCAGATGCCCAAGCAACTGAGCGAACCGTGCCAGCGAGCGCGCGGTTTCTACGAACATTCTGTAGGGCAAGACCGTGAAATAATGTCCTCGAGATCTGTGAAACCGGCGACGGCGTTCTCCTTGAATCTGGGAAGGAAATCCCAATTGCTGATCGACCGGAATGGGAAAGACGAAGGCCGATTTCAATCCGGCAAAGAATTCCAGATCGAACGCCAGATCGAATGGCAGTTGCATGGGCAGGAGTTCGTCAACCAACCAGGCCGCAGCACGGCGATTGATGATATAGGCGCCCGACCCCTTTTCACGAGTCAACGCAACGGCCAGGCTTCGATTTTTGGTCAGCCGAGAAAAGTTGAATTTTCGCCCGCGGCTGACCGTCGAAAGGCGCAGGATATCCCACTTTTCGTTTTGTTTGAGCGCCGCATCCATAAGCCCCCTGAAATCATCTGGAAACGTGAGATCGTCCTCCAGAACAAGAGCGAACTCGCTGTTCGAAGCGAGCAGACGTCTCGCGCATTCGATATGGCTCAGATAGCATCCGACTTCAGCCGGATTGCGCCAACGGCCATGCTTGAAGCGGAAGGCGAATTCGTCGAAATCAGGCATTGGAAACTCTATGGCAGCGCCGTCGATAGCCGATACCCGTTCGAACCGAAAACCCATGCGCCACAATTTGTGCTGCATTGAAAGCAATCGATCGCCGGCCCGATCGAGATTGATCAGAAATACAGCCAACGACGCATCGCAACGCTTTGCATCCGTCATACACATCCACCTCAGAATTGGCGGCGCACCACCACAACTGAGGGCAAGCATGTTGAACCCGACTTACAGGACGCTTACGAAATCCCGGCGGAAAGATGGAATCGGCCTCTATTCCGTGCCTTCATCCAACGACTCCTCTTAGACGTGCTGCGTAGGTAGATCTTCCAGCAAAAGTACCCGGGCTGCCGAATTTCAGGTTCGTGACAGTAAGCCACACTAGGTTGGCCCGCAGTTTGGCGAGTTGGTTTTCGCCGGCGGTGACGAGCTTTTTGAGCGAAGTTGGCCCAGAGCTACCCCCCGCGCCTTGTGCGAACGCGTCCCGCAGCTTTCGAAATTTTGTGCCTGAGGTCAGATTCTGTTGAAACTAGTCACCACCGCCAATTCGCGTCCTGAAACCCGTTTGATCGCAGCATCATGTGATCGTCGCCCGTTACAATGAGCAGGAAGCCCGCCATCTTGTCTTGTCTCCATATGAATAGGAAGACGCCACATGCGCGTGTTGCTTGTCGAGGATAATGCCAAGCTGGCTGCCGTGACGCATGATGCCATGCGCTCCCATGGCTTCACCGTGGACCATGTCTCGAACGCCCATGATGCTGAGGAGGCTGCGGCAACGGTCGACTACGACTCGATCATCCTGGATCTGGGATTGCCCGATCGCGATGGGCTCACGCTGATAGAACCGTTGCGAAAAACGGCGCCGTCGACACCGCTTCTCGTCCTGACCGCACGCGATGCCTCGAGTTCGATCATTGATGCTCTCGACAGCGGCGCCGACGACTATCTTTGCAAGCCATTTGTGATGGGCGTGCTGATTTCTCGCTTGCGCGCGATCATGCGCCGCGGTCAGCCCCGTCATGGAACCGTCCTGCAGCATGGCGACGTCACTTTTGATCCAAGCCAGTATTCGGCCTCCGTCGGCGAGACGCAACTTTCCCTCAGCCGCCGCGAATTTGCAGCACTCCATCTATTTCTGCGGCGCCCCAATCATGTCCTGTCCAAGGCAGAGGTCGAGGAAGCCATCTACGGCTTTGGCGACGAATTAAGCTCGAACGCCATCGAGGTTTTGCTGCATCGGTTGCGCAAAAAGCTGCAGAGCGCCGGATCGGTCCTCTATATCCATAATATGCGTGGCATCGGTTATATGCTGATGGAAAAACGACCTTGAACAATAAGCGTCTGACACTTCTGCAACGACTGATCGTCGCAATGCTGATCGTCGCCGTCGTTGCGATCTGCGCCAGCGCGGTGTTTCTCTATATCCGCTTTCAAGCCTCGAACGACGCGTTTCGCGAGGAAACGCTTTCGACTTTTGCGGAGGACCTGCGTCGCGGATTGCTAGCGGACCCGCAACTTTCGAACTCCTATGCAAAGGCCACCAAAGCGCGTATCCGCGAGCTGCGGGGGCAATATGTGATTTTGGGGCAAGACGGCCGGGTCATCGATTCTTCGGGACTGCAGCAACCGCTGATCCCCTACATCAACAACCGAACCCAATATTTCGAGCTGCCGTCCCACGGGGGACAGAAGGCACTTTTTGGTATATCGACCCCCACACCGTCGTCCGGCGCGGTTGAAGCGATACAGATTGCCTTCCCTAAAGCTCACGTCATCTTCGACAGCGTTCTTGAGGAATTCGTCAAGGACATTGCCTGGATCTGGATTCCTTTCGTCCTGATACTGCTTGCAACAAACATCATCGTCGTAGGTCTGGCGTTAAGCCCATTGCGCATGGCGGCACATGAGGCTGCTCGGATCGGCCCATCAAGCATCGCCACGCGCCTGACGGAGAGCGGCATGCCCAATGACGTGCTGGCCTTGATCAGATCGGTAAATGCCGCCCTGGATCGTCTGCAGGGCGGATTTCTGTCGCTGGAACGCTTTTCCGCGCAACTGGCTCACGAACTTCGTACACCGCTCGCCATCGCCAAGACACGTCTGTCCCTTTCCCAGGATCCGATCGCACGCGCGGTGGAGCGGGATTTTGAAGATATCGAACGGGTCATTACCCAATTGATCGACCGGGTGCGCGTGCGGACGCTCCATTACGAAGCAAGCGATGTCGTGAATCTAGGAGAAGTGGCCACCGATGTCGCTCGATATTTGGCTCCCATGATCGTGGGAGCCGGTCGCAATATCGAACTCAAGATCGAGAAGGGACCCGTGCTCGTAAGCGGCGCCAGGGACTTCTTATTTCGCGCCCTTCGCAACCTGATTGAAAACGCGCTGCATCACAGTCCGGAGAATGGGGTGATTACCATCACTGTCTTCGACATCGGCATCAGCGTCGCCGATCAAGGCCCGGGCTTTACGAAAATGCGTCTGAGCGAGAGTGGCGAGAGCCTGGGAAAGACCGATCGCGAAGACGGCCTTGGCCTCGGTCTTTCCATTGTCGGCGAGACAATGGAAGCGCATGACGGGCGCCTTGTTCTATCGAATCTGCCGTCGGGCGGCGCAGTCGCGACCATGTCGTTCTAGCCGGGCCTGCTTTTGTCCGCAGTTGAGTGTCATTGCTTTGCATTCAGCCGCGAAATGCAGCGTGAGTTGCCAAGCGATATGCTGCGGGCATTCTCATACCAACGCAGTATTTTATCTCCGCTTTTGCCTCGTTTCATCACTCGCCAGTTCCACGGAAAAGAAGAGGGTTGATCATCTTTAATGCATTCGTTCAGGTGCTCGTCAGCAGTATCCTGCATTTGTTCCGCACGACAAACGGAATTGCAATGAAATGGCACGAAATGCTTTGCGGCGCATGGCGATCGTTTTCCTTACGCTGATCGGCTCGTTAGGATTGAGCGGTGGAGCGTACGCTGTAGCCGTTTGAACAAGCGGCCGCCCATTCAGGCGGTCGGCGCCCAGTTCGCCAGATATAGCAGCTCGCGGGGCCTGCAAAGAGACACTTCCATGCATCCTCTCTCAGGGATGCTGAATACCTTTCAAAGGATGATAAAGCAGATGAGAAGATCACAAGGTTCGACAAGCCGCTCCCCATACTATATTGCGACCGCACTCGTCCTCACAATTACGGTCGGCCCTGCCTTCGCAGCGTCTTTGAAGAGCATAATGGGCGATATGCGCGATAATACCACATCGGCCAAGGCCGTTCTCGCCAACTTCGACAGCACATCCGCAAAGCAGATCATGCAGCGCTATGCTTCGGAAGCTCAAGCCGCCAGCGACATGTTCGCCCGTCAAGGCGGCGCCAAGGAAAAGGACATCAGCTCTCGATTCAAGCAATTGGCGGCAATGACCGATGCAGCGAGCCAGGCGCCGCTGAACAAGGCCAGTTTTCGCAAGGCGTTCGCAGAAGTGGCCGGCGAATGCAAATCCTGCCATTCCGCTTACAAATGATTGCTTCGAGCCAGGAACCCAGAATGAACCCGCAAAGACACGCGTTGGAGAAATTCTCCGATCAGCGCCTCGAAGAAAGTTCCTATACGCTGCAGTCGCCAGAGGAACAGTATGTCCGCGCGTGGGATCTCCCCACGCGCCTTTTCAAATGGTCGCTTGTAGCACTGATCCTCACGGCCTGGATATCGAGCGGCTTCAGCGATCCCGATATGCTTGTCCATAAGGCTGCCGGCTACGGCATACTGGTGCTTTTGGTGTATCGAGTTCTCTGGGGAATTGTTGGAGGATCCACGGCCCGGTTCTCGAACTTTGTACGCTCGCCGTCTGCAGCATGGAACTACCTCAAAAACTTGCGCAACAAGAGAGCGGCACACTACCTTGGGCACAACCCTGCCGGTGGATTGATGGTTATAGGGTTGCTGTTTGTCTGCGCCGTTCAGGTGCTGCTCGGTCTTTTCTCCAGCGACGGCGTGACGGCGGCTGGCCCGTTTGCCGATATGGCCGGCGACACGATTTCGGGTTGGGCCGCTTCGATCCACGGCACATGGTTTTATGTTGCCATTCTTGGGCTGGCCTTTTTGCACATAGCGGCCAATCTCTATTATCAGTTCGTCAAGCGCGAGAACCTCATCGGCGCGATGGTCACGGGCCGCAAGAGACGTGCCAATTATGCTGATCGCAGCGAGACCAAGGGCGGATCGCTGCTTCTCGCGGCAGTCTGCCTGCTTGCATCCGCGGGCCTTGTCTATGGGTCGATTACCTTATTCGGCGGGATGTTCTTCGCTCCGACCTGACGGCTTCGTTCGTCTTATTTGGATTGTCGGCTCCAATCGCCATATCGGTCTAGGACGTCGCGGCCTCATTGCCAGCATGCTTTTCGGACTGCTAAATCCAGCAAGCTGGTCCTGTCGCCGATCTCGTCCGATGCCTCATTTGCGTGGTTTGTGGCCCAGCTCTCCTCGCGGGCGATAAGAAGCCTGCCCGCGGAACCCATCGTATGGATGATCTGCTCGCTCATGCGGGACCATCCGTCAGCAGCCAACTGTGCAGCTCAGTCGTGAAATCCCTTTTACCCGGTCGAGTTTGATGTATATCGCCGGTTGACGAGAGGTTGGAGCCGATGGAAATAGCTAGCGTGAGATGGGATGATCGATCTCTTGGATAATTGTATATCCCCGCAAGCGACGCCCGGTCGTTCCAATGAGACGGTGGCCGGTGACGCGGAAACTGGATTGGATCAATTTTCACGCGAATCTTTGAGGTGATGGCATGAACATCCATCTTCGCTCCGCCGACCTGAGCCGGTCATCCGGTGGAAAATTGATCTATATGGCGGATGCGCTCTGGCTGGTTATCATGTCGGCATCTCTGATCGAGAGTTATGCCTATCGCTATGCCGGCGCACTTCTATTGATCCTGTCGCTTACCCTGTATGTCAGATCCCAACCGAGGCCGCCAATCGATTGGCGCGGCTGGCTATGCCTGGCGTGGGGAGGCTACGCCGGCATGCGATATGTTTTGCAGTTCGCGCTCCAGGCCGACCATCCTGTTGGCGACCATGACCTGCTTTTCCTCATGCCCCTGATATTCCCGCCTCTGGCTTTTGGCCTATTCCAATGCTGGCCCCACCTCGAGAAGTTAGTCGCCGTCTATTTCGGCTTCGCGCTGGTAATCCTTCTGACGGGCATGCACATCGATGCAGTTCTTGAAGGCGAGACCGTCATTCCGCTGATCCAGCATAATCAGATACATGGGGCTGTTTGCTGCGGCATGATTTTGATCGGAGCCATTTTCTGGCTCCTGCACTACCTCACAGAGGACACCAGCAACCGCGCCATACGGCTTTATGCCTGTGTCATATCGCCATTTTTATGCGTGCTTTGCCTTCTCGGCATATATGGAGCGAAATCGAAAGGCGTCTGGCTCTCGCTTGTTCCAGTGATGCCGATCGTCGGGTTTCTTGTCTTGCGCAGCTTGAAGAAGCGTTTAGCGATTTTGATTGTCCTCCTTCTCGCAACATCACTTGCTGGCGGCATATATGCCGTCCGGGAAAATCTTTCGCGCACCGCCGGGCCGACGATTGCCGCGACCATTTCCATGTTCAGGGATGCCGGCGCAACCGAGCAACTCGGCGATGCGGTCTCGCACTCCATCGACAGCGGTNCCACGCCGATCTCCATGAATGAACGGCTTCAACTCTGGGCAAACGCCTGGGAATTGTTTTCCGCCGCTCCGATTTTCGGTTGGGGAAGCGAGTGGCTCGAGCTGTGGCCTCATACCCGCTATCCAAATGTCGGATACACTTTCATGCACAATGGCTATCTGGAAATCCTCATTCGATACGGCCTGTTCGGAGCGCTGGTATTTGGCATCATGCTAGGCTGCTTTTGCCTCAGCGTCTGGCGCGCAGCGCGTCTCGGTGTCATTCCAAGGCATGCGATGCACGCCTTCCTGCTGATCCTTCTCTTTTTCAGCTTCACCATCCTCAGCAACTCGAACAACCGGCTGGTAAGCGGCGAAAGCCTGTCGATTTTGACGGCTTCTTTCGCGCTTGCATGCCAGTTGAAGGTGAAAGCACGCGAGGCAAAAAACTCATAAACGTTTCCAGGGAGATAGCAGTCGCCATTCATGCCGCGCCTCGTCACCTTTCCGACAAAATCAAACCACGCTTTCGCCCACCTCTTATAAGCATCCTGTAAGTCTGGCCTTTCACTGTCGCTCCATGAACCTTTCCCTCCAAATGAGCGGTGGCCGGGACAAATGAATGCTGCCAATTCGGAAATAACCCTATCCGCCAAGGATCCATATCCTGAGGCATGCGGCGGCATCCGGGGCGAACCGCTGGCACCTTCGCTGTCGATCGTCATCCCGACATTCAACGAGATCGACAATATCATCCCGTTGGTGAACCGCCTTCATCAGACACTCGCCGGCATCGAATGGGAAGCCATCTTCGTCGATGACGACTCTCGCGATCAAACCATCGAGATGATCCGCACAGTATCCCTGCGCGACCGTCGCGTGCGGGGGATCAGGCGTATCAACCGGCGTGGGCTGGCTGGCGCATGCATTGAGGGAATTCTCTCCAGCTCGGCACCCATCGTCGCCGTGATGGACGCAGACCTTCAACACGACGAAACCTGTTTGCCAGAAATGCTTCGGATGATGGATTCTCTCTCTGCGGACCTGATCGTCGCGACTAGATACAGCCAAACGCAACATGTCGATGGCCTGACGAGGTTGCGGCAAGCCGGCAGCAGGTTTGCGACGCAACTAGCGCAAAAACTGCTTCCGACACAGACCAGCGATCCGATGAGCGGCTTCTTCATGGTCAGGCGCAGGATAGTCGAAGCCGCCGCACCGAGACTCTCGCTGCAGGGATTCAAAATCCTGTTGGATATCCTGACCTCGTCGTCGCAGCCGCTTGCTGTCGCGGAGATACCCTATGATTTCCGTCCGCGTCTGCATGGGGAAAGCAAACTTGATGCGACGATCGTCACCGAATATTTCGGATTGATCATCGCAAAATTGACTGGAGGTCTCGTCACTCCACGCTTCCTGATGTTTTGCGCAGTCGGATCAATCGGCTTGCTCGTGCATCTCAGTATGCTGCGGTTTCTTCTCTTGGATGGCCTTGCCTTTCCTCTAGCCCAGACCTTCGCGATGATGAGTGCCATCCTGTCCAATTATACGCTCAACAATGCCCTGACTTACAGGGACCGGCGCCGGCACGGATGGCGCTTCATCACGGGCCTTGTGCTGTTCTCGCTGCTTTGCAGCTTCGGGGTATTCGCCGGCGTCGGTCTATCGACGCTCATCTATAATCAAGAGCCACGCTGGTGGCTGGATGGTATCGCAGGAGCCGTCATCGGTGCCGTATGGAACTACATCACAAGTTCAGCAATTACCTGGCGGGCGAGATAGCAAATTATCTCAAGAACTGGGGACCCTGCTGAAAACGATATTCATTGTCGGCGCCCTGACTATTTTCAGATTCTGGGCGATGGCACATTTCGATCTCGTTCCGGACGAAGCCTATTATTGGCTTTGGTCGCGCGTGCCGTCGGCCGGCTACTACGATCATCCGCCGATGATCGCCTGGTGGATCTGGATCTCGACCCACCTGTTCGGCGATACTCTGTTTGGGGTTCGCGCCCTTGCAATCGTTTCGCTCCTCGTGACCTCAATCGCCGTTTATGCAACGGCGAGCGAACTGTTTGACGATGCGAAGATCGCCAGCCTTGCGGCCATCTGGCTAAACGCCATGCTCATGATGGGTCTCGCGGCCTTGTTCGCAACGCCGGATGCCCCGTCAACGATGTTTTGGGCCTTGACGCTCTGGTCTCTGGCACGCCTGCGCAATGGCGGCGATGCGCGGCTTTGGCTCCTGATCGGATTATTGGCAGGTTTGGGCTGCGTTGCAAAATATACCAATCTCTTCATGGGTCCTGGAATTTTGCTCTGGTTAGTCTTGGATCCCAAGGCACGCCCATGGCGCTTCAGCCGCTGGACCATTGCAGGAGGCGTCACGGCACTCCTGGCGTTCAGTCCCGTCCTGCTGTGGAATGCTGATCACGACTGGATCTCGTTTGCCAAGCAGTTCGGCCGCCTGGCAGATCGACATCCCGGTCCCTCCTATTTTGGCGAGTTTGCCGCTGGTCAGTTCGGCCTTCTCAATCCGCTGATCGCCATTTTTGCGACGCTGGCAATTTACAGATGGTTGCGCGCTCCGAATTCGAAACCATCACAGTCCCTTGCCTTTCTGGTCCTGCTCAACGGACCACTCATCGTTTACATGATCTTCCACGCGCTGCACGATCGCGTTCATGCAAACTGGCCGGCGCCAGCATATCCTGCCATAGCAATCATGGCCGCGAGCGCAGGCGTTCGGCTCCGCGATCGCAGGCACTTGAGGCGACTGTCATACTGGGTGACGCCAGTCGGCATCGGGCTCTCCTGTGCCCTGCTTTTCTACTTTGCGACGCCATGGGGTGAAAAATTCCCGTTGCATAGTCCGGCGGACACGCTTTTGGGCTGGCGTGAGCTTTCCGAGCGACTGGAGACGATGCGCGAGAACTCCGGCGCGGATTGGGTCGCTACGACCGACTACGGGTTAACGGGGGAATTGGCCTTTGAGCTTGGTGGCAAAACCCCTGTTTTGCAGATCGTCGACAGACAGCGTTTCACTTTCGAAACTCCCGATCCGCGACTGGTTGACAAACCAGCGCTTCTCGTGATGCCGACAAACGAAGGTCAGGTCGAGCGCTATTCAAACTGTTTCCGCGCATTTTCAACGCTCGGCAACGTGTCGCGTCAGGCTGGAAACCGCGTCATCCAGAGCTACACTGTCGTCAAGGTCCAAGGCGCACCGGAGAATTTCCTGTCGGGCGGCTGCCCTTTGAAACTGTAGTTGCCTCGGTCACACCGAAGTGCCGATTAATGCGCCAACGCCAGCCGTCACGGCCATGGCGATCGCGCCCCAGAAAGCGACGCGAAGCGTGGGCTTTAATACCGAAGCCCCACCGGCCCTGGCGCCAATTGCTCCAAGCAGGGCCAAAACGAAGAGCGACACACCGAACACGACAGGGACCAGAATATTCTTCGGTGCAATCAGAGCGGCCAAAACAGGCAGAATCGCGCCCGACGAAAAAGTTGCTGCCGAGGTCATCGCAGCCTGGATCGGATTGGCTGAAACTGTATGGGAAATTCCCAGCTCCTCACGAGCATGGGCGGCAAGCGCATCCTTCGCCATAAGCTGCTCGGCAACCTTGATAGACAAAACCGGATCGACGCCGCGCTCTACATATATCGCGGCCAGCTCCTTCACCTCCCCATTCCGGTTTGTCGCAAGCTCGCTTCTTTCCCGCGCCAGATCGGCGCGTTCCGTATCGGCCTGAGAGCTTACGGAGACATATTCTCCGGCAGCCATCGACATCGCACCGGCGACAAGGCCGGCGACCCCCGTTACGAGAACGGCACTCGACGAGGTCGCGGCTGATGCGACCCCCACCATCAAACTGGCGGTGGATATTATCCCGTCATTGGCCCCAAGGACAGCAGCGCGAAGCCATCCGACGCGGTCGATAAAGTGTCGTTCCGTTTGAGCACTGTCCATTCGATGTCCTTTGGAAGAGGAAGGGCAATCCTGATCGGCTACTACCAAACCCTTCTGGCGGCCTTGTGTCAAAGCGAACTTCGGAATTTTGTGCGTAGTCGGAGCCACGCTTTGTTCGTCTCGCTGCCGCGGGGACACGCGCGTTCCTGGTTGTCTCTCACAGGGACAATCACTCTCTTCCAAATCGAGTTGTCTCCCTTTTGCTCATCGGCCAGCTACCGAAAAAACTTTTGATTCGGTTTTGAAAAACGTGAATGCCGACGCGATCTTGTAAGTCCCTTGTAAGAATCGAATGCCAGTTTCGGCTTGCGATCGAAAAACATCTCCTCGATTCGAACCTCGGATGGATGAACCATCTGCGAAAACCGGCCGCGCTTGACGCATGACGCGAAAGCTTCGCTGAAGAAGGGCTTTTTCAATGACGTCCATAACTTCCGTTGCCACGACAGCGGCTACGTTAATTCCCTCAAAACTCCCCGCACCCGCAACGGCAGGGTCCGATTCAGCCAAGACCTCTGCTCCAACGGTCGGCTCGTCCTCTGCGGCCAAGGTTCCATCCGCCATTGCAGCATTAGCGTTGCGCGGAGATACGGACGGGGATGCCGACGGCCACTGAATGCTAGTTTGAAAGAATTTACCGCAGCAGAGACGCCGTTGGTCGGTTCTCCAACAACGTGATAGCTGCAGCTATCTCCCGTTCACACACCAGATTGCCGCCTCGCCCCCCGTTTGGACGGCAATCGCTGCCCTGCCTGGGCATCCCAATGCCATGGCAGGGCAGTGTAAGCCAGTCATCCGACTGCAGCGACGGAACACCCTCTCGTGCTTGCCAATCGGGTTGAGCCTCCGGTCCCGCATTCCGATCGATCAAACAGCTGCTGCGGTTTTCGTGAATTCCGGCAAACAATTCCCCTTATAGTCTATAAAAATAGTTTGTTATTTCTGTCGATCCTCTGCCCTTCTTGGCTAGGCTTTGTTCATCGCGCTCAATGAAACGCCGGGATCGGCCAAGGGGACAAATATGAAATTCAAGACATTGATCGCTGCAGCTGCCTTCGGCCTTGCCAGCATCTCGTTGGCAACCGTTGCCGCCGCGGCCGGCAAGAAGATCGTCGTCGCCTATCAGACGGACGCCCTGCCTTCCTCCGTCGCCATCGCCAATGGCGATTTCGCCAAGGAGACAGGTTATGAGATCGACTTCCGCAAATTCAACTCCGGCGCGGAAATCTTTGCCGCCATCGCGTCCGGCGATGTCCAGATCGGCTATGTCGGCTCAAGCCCGTTCGCCGCTGCCGCCTCGCGCGGGCTAGAGGTGAAGGCGTTCTACCTATCGTCGATTTCGGGCGTCGATGAAGCTCTGGTGGTGCGCAATGGCTCCGGCATCAACACGCTTGCTGATCTGAAGGGCAAGAAGCTCGCGGCAGCACCCGTTTCCACCGATCACTACCAGCTGCTCGCCCTCATCAAATCCCTTGGCCTCACGGAAAAGGACGTACAGGTCTTCGCCGTTCCGCAGCCGGAAATCGTCGCAAGCTACAACCGCGGCGATATTGACGGCGGTTTCGTCTGGGACCCGGCACTCACCGAGCTGAAGAAGAACGGCAAGGTGCTGGTGACATCCAAGGACGTCGCCGACAAGGGCGCTCCGACGTTTTCCGCCTGGGTCGCAACCTCGAATTTTGCCACAGACAATCCGAAATTCCTGAAGGCCTATGCCTCGGTGATCAACAAATACTACGCCTCGTTCGCAGCCGATAAGGCCGCCTGGGGGCCGGACAGCGACAACGCCAAGGCGCTCGCAAAGCTGCTCGGCGGCACGGCGGACCAGCAGGCGGCCGCACTCAAGAATCTGACGCTGCTGACGCCCGAGGTGCAGGCATCGGCAGCATGGCTCGGCGGTGGCGACCAATCCGGCGCTGCCAAGATCCTGAAGGACACCGCGGCCTTCCTGAAGAGCCAGGGAAAAGTCTCCGAAGTCCTGCCGAATTACGGCGCATTCGTCACGGCTGACGCTGTTATCAGCGCCAGCAACTGATCCTCCCTGGCGTCGGCGCGCTTGTCGCGCCGGCGTCGCAATATCGAGAGAGCCCATGCTTCAAGTCGACCATGCCAGCGTCTTCTTTGCAGCGCGTGACGGCAGAACCGTTCACGCGCTCGACCGCGTTTCCTTCGATATTCCCGAGCGCGGCATCGTCGTGGCGCTCGGCGCGTCCGGCTGCGGCAAATCCACCTTGCTCAATGCGATCGCCGGTTTCCTGCCGCTTTCGGAGGGAAGGATCACGCTCGACGGCAGGCCGGTATCCGGCCCCGGAGCCGATCGCGGTGTCGTCTTCCAGAAGGATGGGCTGCTGCCATGGAAATCCGTCATCGACAATGTGGCGCTCGGCCTGCAGTTTGCGGGATTGGGCAAACGGGAGCGCCGGAAGCGCGCATCCGAGCTTTTGCGGCTCGTGGGTCTCACCGATTTTGCCAATGCCCAACCTTATGAATTGTCGGGCGGCATGCGCCAGCGCGTCGGCATTGCCCGGGCGCTCGCTACCGACCCGGACATATTGCTGATGGACGAGCCATTCGGCGCACTCGACAGCCTGACGCGCGAACAGATGCAGGAGCTGCTGGTTTCGATCTGGACCAGGACCAACAAGCGCATCTTCTTTATCACCCATTCGATCGAGGAGGCGCTTTTCCTCGGAACGGAGGTTCTGGTCATGTCGCCGAGGCCGGGACGTGTCGTTGCGCGTTTCGAACTTGATTTCGTGCATCGCTTTGCCGCCGGCGGCGATACGAGAGCGATCCTCTCATCTCCCGAGTTCAGCAGCCTCCGGCAAGAAATCCGCGCCATCCTCCATAGCGCCGACAGCATCAGGAGCGCGGCATGAGCGACATTATCGAAACGCGCCCGATCGCCGCCCCACAAGAGGAAGCGCAACCGACACTGGTCCGCATTCCCGCTTTCGGTGCCGGCGTAAAACCCACGATCGCCATCAGCATCGCCACCGCAGTCGCCTCTCTGATCTTGTGGTGGCTTGTCGCCAAGTTCGGCCTGGTGTCGCACCTCTTCCTGCCTCGCCCGGACGAGGTCTTGACGCAGATCGGCGTCGTTTACCGCGATGGCTATGCCGGTGCCTCGCTTTCGGAGCACATATTGGCGAGCCTGTTTCGCATTGTCGTCGCCGCAGCCGTCGCGATCGGCATCGGCATTCCCGTCGGGCTGCTGATGGGTCTCAACCGCTGGGCAAAGGGTATCTTGGATACGCCGATCGAATTCTATTGGCCGCTGCCGCCCCTTTCCTATCTGCCGCTGATGATCATATGGCTTGGCATCGGCGAGACCTCGAAGATCACACTCCTCGTGCTCGCCATGTTCGCGCCGATCTGCCTGTCCGCTCAGGCCGGCGTCCGCTCGCTGCCGCTGGAGCGGGTCAATGCCGCGCGTTCGCTGGGGGCGAACCGGCTACAGCTTTTCTTCAGCGTCGTCCTGGCCTCGGCGCTGCCGGAAATCCTGACCGGCATCCGGATCGCATTCGGCGTCGGCTGGGGAACGCTGGTGGCAGCCGAACTCATCGCCTCGACACGCGGCATCGGCTTCATGATCATGTCGGCATCGCAGTTCCTTGCCACCGATGTCGTCTTCGTCGGCATCGGCATCATCGCGGTCTGCGCCTTCGCCTTTTCGGCCGCCATCCGCATCCTCGAAACCATCCTCGTTCCCTGGAAGGGCAAGCTTTAGCTGCAAAGGCGAAGAGCGGAGATCGCTTACAGCGTTTTCACCACGAAATCCGTCATTCGATCCGGAAAGATTTGCGAGCGCAGGCATGAGCAGCAATTGCGAATATCTTTGGTACATCCCCAATGACGTCAAACCGGGCCATCGCGGCGATTCCGCAGTCGAAAATCACAACAGCCTGGAGACCCTGACGAGCCATGCCAAGGCACTCGAAGATCACGGATGGAAAGGCGCATTGATCGGCACGGGCTGGGGCCGCCCCGACACCTTCACCCTCGCGGCGGCACTTACCGCACGCACCGCCACCTTCGAACCGCTCATTGCAATCCGCCCCGGCTATTGGCGGCCGGCACATTTTGCTTCTGCCGCCGCCACGTTGGATCGCTTGAGCGGCGGCCGCGTGCGCATCAACATCGTTTCCGGCAAGGACAATCTTGCCGCCTATGGCGATAGCGAGGGGGATCAAGCACACCGCTATGACCGCACCAAGGAATTCATGCGGCTCACCCGCAAGCTCTGGACCGAAGAGAACGTCACCTATGAGGGAGAGCATTTTCGCGTCAGCGACTCCACCGCTGCGCCGCGCATCGAGCCTCGCGGCAAACGTCTGCATCCCAAGCTTTATTTCGGCGGCGCTTCGGACGCGGCAGAGCATGTTTCCGCCACAGAAGCCGATGTGCAGCTTTTCTGGGGGGAGCCGCTTGCCGACATCGCCGAGCGGATCAGCCGGCTCAAGGCACTCAGCAGAGATCTTGATCGCGATCTGCCGCCGCTGGAATTCGGGCTGCGCATAACGACGCTGGTGCGCGGCACGACGGAGCAGGCTTGGACCGATGCCGAGGCGAAAGTTGCGGAGATGGCTGAGAATAAGGGCGTCGGCTGGAACGATCACCGGCAATCGATTGCAGTAGGCCAGAAGCGGCTGTTCGGTCTCGCTGCGCGTGGCGACGTGCTCGATGACAATCTCTATACCGCGCCCGGCAAATTCGGTGGTGGCGGCGCCGGCACCACCTGGCTGGTCGGCTCGGCCGAGGATGTCGCCCGCTCGCTTCGCAAATACCGCGATCTCGGCATCACGCATTTCGTTCTTTCGGACACGCCCTATCTTTCGGAAATCAGGCGACAAGGCGATCAACTGCTGCCGCTTCTGCGCGAGTAAGTGTTCATTTGATCGTCGTTCGCCCGTGGAGAACCGGCGCATGCGTTTGGCGGTGGCCGACGCTGCGTCCACAAAAAACATAAGCTATCCTGAAAACATCATCGTTCCCAGCCTTCCCAAGCTGCGCCTTGTCAATTATGACAATTTCGTGACAATGGACGCATGGAGCTTTGATGCTGGGCTGGTTTCGCAAACTCATGCCGCGCGAGGATCGTTTCTTTGATCTTTTCGCGCAGCACTCGCGCACGATCGTCGGCGCTGCCGAGGCGCTGAACGAGCTGCTTTCCGGCAGGGATATCGAGGGAAAGTGCCGCCGGATCATCGAGCTCGAAAATCAGGCCGACGATATCACGCGCGACGTGCTGATCGCGGTTCGAAAGAGCTTCATCACTCCCTTCGATCGCGGCGATATCAAGGATCTGATCATGTCGATGGATGATGCCATCGACATGATGCACAAGACGGTCAAGACCATACGTCTGTTCGAACAGAAGAGCTTCGATCCGCGCATGCAGCAGATGGGCGAAGTGATCGTCAAGGCGGCGTATCTTGTCGCCGAGGCGGTGCCGCTGTTGGATCGCATGGGAGCCAATGCCGCCCGGCTTGCCAATATCACCGAAGAGATCGTCAAGGTCGAAGGCCATGCCGACGAGCTGCACGACGCCGGCTTGAAGGATCTCTTCCGCAATCACGGCGCCTCCAACGCCATGGCGTATATCATCGGCAGCGAGATATACGGCGAACTGGAAAAGGTGGTCGATCGTTTCGAAGACGTCGCCAATGAGATCAACGGTATCGTGATCGAGAGTGTCTGATGGAGGCCTCGCTTGCCTTTCCGCTGCTGGTGGCAATCATCGTCACGGCTCTGTTCTTCGACTTTCTGAACGGGCTCCATGATGCCGCGAACTCCATCGCGACCATCGTCTCGACCCGTGTTCTCAGGCCGCAATATGCGGTTCTCTGGGCGGCCTTTTTCAATTTCATCGCCTTCCTGTTTTTCGGATTGCACGTTGCGGAGACGCTCGGAACCGGCATCATCGATCCGAAGATCGTCGATGCATCCGTCATTTTCTCGGCGTTGATGGGGGCAATCGTCTGGAACATCGTTACCTGGATCTTCGGCATCCCATCGAGTTCGTCGCATGCGCTCGTCGGCGGGCTGATCGGCGCCGGCCTTGCCAAGGTCGGTGTCAGCTCGATCGTCTGGCTTGGCGTCCTCAAGACGGCGGGCGCGATCGTGATGTCGCCGCTGGCCGGGTTCTTGCTCGCCCTTTTTCTGGTGCTTGCCGTCACATGGCTTTTCGTCCGGCAAACGCCGTTCGCCGTCGACAGCACCTTCCGCATCATGCAGTTCTTCTCGGCTTCGCTCTATTCTCTCGGGCACGGCGGCAACGATGCGCAGAAGACCATGGGGATTATCGCCATACTTCTTTACTCTCAAGGCTATGGCGGCGGCACGTTCCACGTTCCCTTGTGGGTGGTTCTGTCGTGCCAGGCGGCCATGGCGCTGGGCACCCTGCTCGGCGGATGGCGTATCGTGCACACGATGGGCTCGAAAATTACGCGCCTCAACCCGACGCAGGGTTTCTGCGCGGAGACGGGCGGCGCCTTGACGCTCTTTGCCGCCACCTGGCTCGGCATACCGGTTTCCACAACGCACACGATCACGGGAGCCATCATCGGCGTCGGCGCAGCCCGCAGGGTCTCGGCAGTGCGCTGGGGCATTGCCGGCAATATCGTGATCGCCTGGGTCATTACGCTGCCTGCCGCCGCGGCAATTTCGGCGCTTGGCTACTGGGGCATCCAGCTTTTCAAATGAACGGCTGAGCTGTTTCCTCTCTGCCTGATAGAAACGACAGGATCGCAGCCAAGGTGACAGCGATCCTTTATTTCGAGACCTGCCGATCCTTCAGTGGCTGGCCGGGCTCCGGGCGATCAAAACTCTTCCCAAGATGCAGCCGCCGCGGCACCGCCCGAGCCGCCGAAGGCGCCGGCAATTTTTGCCCGGAGCGAGCGCGCCGGCGATGCGGCGGGGCTCGACCGTTCCGTTGCCGCGGCCGGTCGAGCAGGGCTGCGGCCGTTTTGCAGGTTGAACTGTCCGAGCAGATCGTTCAGCGCCGTTACTTCCTTGGCAAGGCTGTAGCTGGCGGCGGTCGATTCCTCGACCATGGCCGCATTCTGCTGCGTTCCCTGATCGATGCTGTTGACGGCCGTGTTGACTTCCTGCAGGCCGGTCGCCTGTTCGCGGGCCGCCTCGACGATCGCCCGCACGTTGCGGTCGATCTCCTCCACTTCCGTGACGATCTGCTGCAGCGATTGGCCGGTTTTCGTGACGAGATTGACGCCGCTTGCCACCTGCTGGCCTGATGTCGAAATCAGTGCCTTGATCTCCTTGGCGGCCGTCGCGGATCGCTGGGCCAATTCCCTCACTTCCTGTGCGACAACGGCAAAGCCCTTGCCGGCCTCTCCCGCACGGGCTGCCTCCACCCCGGCATTGAGCGCAAGCAGGTTCGTCTGGAAGGCTATGTCATCGATGACGCCGATGATATTGGAAATTTCGCCCGATGATTTCGAGATCGCCTCCATCGCAGCGACCGCCTCCTGCATGACCTCGCCGGATTTCTCCGCGCCGATGCGGGCACGTCCCACCAGCGAGCTTGCTTCTTCCGCCCGCCGGGTGGAATCCTTGACGGTCGTGGTGATTTCCTCGAGTGCGGCCGCCGTCTCCTCGATCGAGGCCGCCTGCTGCTCGGTACGCTTGGAGAGATCATCGGCGGCAGAACGGATCTGGTTGGCGCCGGCGGCAATGGCCTGACCGCCCTGGCCAACTGAGCGCAGCGCCTCTTCGAGCTTGGCCATCGAGGCGTTGAAATCCGCCCTCAGCCGATCGAGATGGGCGACAAAGGGCTGTTCGATGCGATAGACTAGGTTGCCGTTTGAAAGCTCGGCCAGACCGCTTGCCAGACCATCGACTGCAAATTGCGTGTCGGCCGCATCCTTGGCTTTCTGCGCTTCGCGTTCAAGCCTTTCCTTTTCGGAGAGGCTGCGATTGGCGTCGGCCTCCCGCTCCAGGCGCACGCGTTCGATCGCGCTGTCGCGGAAGACGGAGACGGCCGCCGCCATCTGACCGACTTCGTCCTTGCGCGCGATGCCGGCAACGGCCTCGTCGGTATTTCCTCCTGCCAGCGATACCATGCGAGCCCGCAGGCGCTCGATGGGAGTAGTAATCCCACGCGCGGAAACAACAAGGGCCATCACGATCGCAGCGGCAAAAAGAACGCCAAGCACGATCAAGGCGTCCATGATCGTGCTGCTTGCATGCTCGTCCAGCATGTCGCTCTGGGCGCCGATACGCTTGTTCAGCGCATCGAGCCAGCCGCGAACAGCCACAACTTCGTCGCTGATCAGCGGATCGGCCTGCTTCAACAGCTTGGTGGCGGTATCGTTGTCATCGATCAATCCGGCTTTCACGGCAGGGTCTGTAAGAACAATAATGTCGTTAGCTTTTGCCGTCAGTCTGTCGATTGCCACTGCTTCAGCCGGAACCAACTGCCTGATCGATGCAAAGCGCTCGAAGAGAACTTTCTTGTTTTCCTCATATTGCTTCGAGAAGGTCGCCATTTGCGGGTCCTTCGTGCTGTAGACCAGCATCTGATAGGCGTTGTAGCTCATCGCGGTCAGGCGCTGGCTGGCTCTGGACATCTCCAACGCCGCCGTCTCGTCTTTCGCAATGAAATTTGAATAGGTGGCAGCGGTGTTCTTGTACTGGCTCGATACGACCAGGACACCTGCGATCCCGATCAAGCAGATCGGAATTATGATGGAAAGCACCTTGGTTCTGATTCTGGCGTTCTGAAGAAATGACATGGCGTGGATTGCTCTTCGCAAAGAGCTGACAACCGCTGACTGGTCGCTAAATTCGACCAAACCGGCGACTGCCTGCTTCGGGGGGAGTGGGGGCATCGCAGATTAAGAGCGTCCTGCTCACCGCCAATGGCGCTGCAACACTATTGCAGCACAACGGCCTGACAAATTTATTAATAAGATCAAGTATTGTGCAAATCTAATTGTAATACTAAATGAAAATTTTAGTTTATCTCAACATATATTACGTAATAGTTGTGCCGATAGGCGGCAATTTCAACCAAAGAACCAGAAGCACAAGCCGAAAAAACCAAGAATAAAACACCAATAGCTAGAACAATGCAGCGACACTACCGAATAATCAAGGTCGCGCTGCCGGCATTTCAGTCCCGCCCAGCATCGTCAAACCGGCCGAATTGGAACGGCGAACCTCACCACAACCGCAGCCCATGCAAGACCGGCTTATGGGCAGTTTCGCCAACGGCCTGCTGACGAATATCACCACGACCGTCATCTCTGCCTGAATGCCATATTGCTGCAGACCTTCGGCATTGCCATCCCGGGACGGGGCAATGGCTGACCCTTAAAGGCGTGCGGAGTTTCATAACGGAGTTGAATTATTTATAGTCGAGGCTAAACGTCATTACATGAATCTTAATCCTGCGAAGGTGAGACGCCTTGACGAAAATGCCCGCCACTCCGGAGAGCCGCCTTTCCTCGACGGAAATTGAGACGCACGCCGAAGCCTTCCAAAAAAGCCGCGACGATCGGCGCACGGAACTGATGGAGGATTACGTCGAACTCATCGCGGATTTGATAGAGCATGCCGGCGAAGCGCGCCAGACCGACATCGCCCAGAGGCTAGGGGTAACACAGCCGACGGTCGCCAAGATGCTGAAGCGCCTGGCTGAAGAAAACCTGATCACCCAGCGGCCTTACCGCGGCGTCTTCCTGACCGAGGAAGGGCATCGCCTAGCGATAGCCACGCGCCGGCGCCACGAAATCGTGGAGGCCGTCCTTTGCCGCCTCGGCGTCGATCCCGATACGGCAAGGAATGATGCCGAAGGCATCGAACATCATGTCAGCGAAAAGACGCTCGAAGCGTTGGAGCGCTTTTTGAAGACGTGATGGCTGCATGCATCGCCCAATTCTGGCGGCCGATGGGACCGAACAGCCGGTTTGGGCACAGTTTCAACAAGAATGGATTGAAGATAAGCTGTGGCCGAATGTCCGTCCTGCCCTGCTTTCCGATCTCAACGCAAGTTTTACAAATACTCGGTAAGCAGAACCAAGCGAACCGCCGGCCTTTCTATTTCATATACTGTATTTGCAGCCGACGCAGGGGATCATGATGAATGCCCAGGATCTGAACAGTACCGTCTTCGAGCTTGCTCCCGTTGCCATGTGGCTGGAGGATTTCAGCGGGGTCAAGGAACAGTTCCAGCGCTGGCGGGCGGAAGGGATAACCGACCTGCGCTCCTACCTTTGCTCCGACATGGGCCGTGTCGCCGCCTGCGCGCAGAAGATAAGAGTCCTTGCCGTCAACGCCAGGACGCTGGAATTGTTCGACGCGCCATCCCTCGAAGCCTTGGTCGGCGGCCTTTCCCAGATCTTCCGGGACGAGATGCTCCAGAGCCACGTGAACGAACTTGCCGCGCTTTGGGAGGGCAAGACCGAGTTTTCGGGCATGGCGGTCAACTACTCTCTCGGCGGCAAGAGGCTCGACATCCAGCTGCGCGGCGTCATTCTGCCAGGGCACGAGGAATCCTGGAGCCGATTGCTGCTGACCACGGAAGACGTGACCGCACGCGAAGAAGCAAGACGGCAGGAGGAACGGCAGCGGCGCTATGCGGAAGGGTTGTTCGAGCATTCGCCCATATCCTTGTGGGTCGAGGATTTTAGCCGCATCAAGATCCTGCTTGACGAGATCCGCGACCGGGGAATCGTCGATTTCCAGGTGTTTCTCGACGTGCATCCGGAATTCGTTCAGCAATGCATGAGCGAAATCAGCGTGCTCGATGTCAATCAGGCAACACTCGATCTGTTTTGCGCGCCGGATCGTCAGACCTTGCACCACCGGATCGACGAAGTGTTTCGCGGCGATATGGAGAAGCATTTTCGCGGCCAATTGCTGGAATTGTGGAACGGCCGCCTCTTCCATCAGCGCGAGGTGCTGAACTATGCCCTCGACGGATCGGAACGTCATGTGCTGCTGCAATTTTCCGTCTTTCCCGGCCATGAACACGATTGGTCGCTGGTGCAGGTGTCGTTGACCGACATCACCGCCCGCAAGAAGGCGGAAGCCTATCTTGAATATCTCGGCAAGCACGATGTGCTCACCAGGCTTTACAACCGCGCTTTCTATATGGACGAGATCAACAGGCTGGAGCGCAAGTCGCTTCGACCGGTGTCGGCCATCATCATCGATCTCAACGGCCTGAAGGAAGCCAATGACGAGAGCGGCCACGACGCCGGCGACGCGCTGCTGCGCCGCATGGGCGAGGTGCTGAACAGCGTCGTCTCCTTGCCGAACCACGCCGCCCGCATCGGCGGTGACGAATTTGCCCTTCTCATGCCGGGTGCCGATGAAATCACGGCGACCGCAATGGTCGAAACGATCAACGAACTGCTGAAGATCAACAATCAGTTCTATTCCAGCGCACCGCTCAGCGTTGCCATCGGCGTCGCCACGAGCCAGCCCGGCGAGACCATGGAGTCAATGATCAAGCGCGCGGATATCAGCATGTACGAACAGAAGAAGGCTTATTATGCCGCTGCCGCCACGATAGGCGCACATCAGGCAAAGCATGGAGCTTGAGGTCCCGGATTCGGAATCCGGCCTCTCTATTCAATTGAAACCACTCATTTTCGAGGGTCTCGCGATCTGGAACAAAGATCGCGGCGTCTCATTTGGCCCTGTGGGAAAGATGGAGTTTTAAAATGGAAGATCAAACGGCCCATATCGTCGTCGCCACCCGCACGGCGCTCGATCAAGCCTCAGCACTTGCCGTTCAATATGGTTTCTCGCTTCTCGGCGCGATCGTTCTGCTGATCGGCGGCTGGATTCTTGCCGGCATTATCAGCCGTTCGGCCTATCGTGTCATCTCGCGCATTCGCGGCATCGACGAAACGCTCGCAAGGTTCTTCCAGAACCTCCTGCATTACAGCTTGCTGATCCTGGTCTTCATCACCGTCCTCGGACAATTCGGTGTTCAGACCGCCTCCATCATCGCCGCTCTCGGCGCTGCCGGCCTGGCGATCGGCCTGGCGCTTCAGGGCACGCTTCAAAACATCGCGGCCGGCATCATGCTTTTGGTCCTGCGGCCCTTCAGGGTCGGCGAATACATCGAGACGACCAATGTCAAAGGCTACATCAAGGAGATCGGGCTCTTTGCGACGGAGATGAGGACCGGCGACGGCCTGTATCTCATGGCGCCGAATTCGACGCTCTGGAACACACCCATCACCAACCACAGCCGCGAGCCGGATCGCCGCCAGCAATTGTCCCTCACCCTGGGTGAAAACATCGACATCGATCTTGCCCGCAAAACGATCCTCGACATCCTGAAAGCGGATCAACGCATCAAGACCATGCCCGCGCCGAAGGTTTTCCTCGACGATCTGGCTGTCGACCAAGCCGTGCTCAACATCGAATATTGGGCGATCACCTCGTCCTGGTCGGATGTCCGGCACGACGTGGTATCAAAACTGAAATTCCGGCTTGCCGAGCCAGACATCACGGTCAAATCACCGAATGATGCCCCGGGAGCGGGCGAATAGCCCCTTTTCGGGACTTGCTAAGCCTGCCGCCGGCAGGGAGTTGAACCAGCGGCAGGCTTCGCGAGGCCGCAACACCTCAGGCAAGATCGATACCTTGCCGGCTTTAAACTTTTGCGAGCGGCTTTTGTTCCCTGCCTCGATCCGCCCAGACAGAACAAGGTCACGACGAACGGCTGGCCTTGGCTACCACTTGATGCGGTAGTCCAGGCGCACGTTGCCGGCCGGCGTCAAATTCTGCGGGTCGGCAAAGGACGCGGAGAAATCGAGGTGCGGCGCCAAAGGCTGCTGAAACGAGACCGTGGTGGAAAAGGTGCTGCCGACATCCTTCAGGTTACCGATCGCGGATATGGAGGTCCCTGTCCGGGGAACGGCGAGGGTAACAGCCTGCGTCGCGGTAATGAAGTTTTCTGCCTTCTTCGGCCCTGCGTAATTGACGTTCAGCGACCGCGATGTGCTCATGTCCAGGTTTTCCGATACCGTCCAGCTCTGCGCGCGCTCAACACAAAGCATTCCCGTGCTGTTGAGCGCATCGACCCTCACGGCGACCTCCCGCCGCCATACGGTCGAAAAGCGCTTTTGATCGTCGATCGCCGTACCCCAAAGCGTCGCCAGGCTGCTGCTGCGGAGGATCGCGCCGGTGGCCGCTCCGCCCAGACCCAGATCCAGGCCCGCGCTGACTTCCCACGCCATCGGCAACCGAAAGCCGAGCGTCGTCTTATATGTGCGCGGCGCTACCTTGACCGGCGACCAGATCATCAGATCGCTGGCTTTGGTAACCTGCGGCAAGCTGACACTCGCAAGAAGACCAAGAACGCCACGCAGGGTGCGTTTTGATTTGAAGCCCATGTTAAAGCCCGCATTCTCTCCACCCCGATCTCACGATATTCGGGGCACGCCAAAGCAACGGCCAGACACGGAACAGTGCCGCATGCTGGCTTCGGATTGATTTGTTCGGTTAAGCGCCGGCAAATCGCAGCGCATCGGTGCCAAGACGGCATCCGTCGAAGGGAATAGCGCCCCTGCCAATCGAGCGGCGCCCTTCGACCGGAAGATTCCCACCCGACGCCGGAGTTGTAAACCCCTCGGATCGATGTTTTTTGCTGCGTTGCACACATGTCGCAGTTACGACACAGCGGCATAAAAGCGACGACACCGCAAAGAGCCTGAAAAGCCGGGTTTTGCCGGCCAGCTATAGCCTCAATGGCAGGCGATCACATTCCCGCGAGCCGTGTCGCATCAAGCCGTGAAGCGGCGGCTCACTCCACCCTGAGCCCGGCCTTTTTCAGAATCGGCAGCACCCGATCGCAGAAATAGGGAAGCTCCTGCGTGTAGTTGACGAAGGACAGGGCAATGCCGGCATAGCCCTGCTCGGAGATCGCGATCATCTCGTCCGCGATCCGCTGCGGCGTGCCGATCAGCGGATAGCTGCCCGCCCCGCCGGCAAAGCGCTGGCGGTAGCGGTCATAGGCTTCGCGATCATGGGATTGCGAGAATTCCTTCTTGCCGGCCATATGCTGATCGACAGCGGCGTGATCGGCCATGGTCACGGCGTAGCGGGTGTAATAGTCCTGCGCCTCTGCCTGCGTTTCGCGGCAGACGACATGGCAGACCGTGTAGACCCCGACCTGCCGGCCCTTTTCTTCAGCGCGTGCGGCGATGTCGGCCACATGCTTTCCGGCTTCATCGATTTCGGTAAAGGTGGTGAAGAGATAGTCGCAATGGCCAGCGGCAAAGTCGCGGCCGGGGCCGCCAAAGGCTGCGTTCATCGTCACCGGCCGCGGTGCCTGCAGGCTCGCCGGGCGGCTGACGGCTTCCTTCAGATTGTAATAGGTGCCGGCATAGTCGAGCGGCTCATCGGAGGCGTAGAGCTTTTCGACGATTTCGAGCCATTCCGCCGCCTGTTCATATCCCTTCTCGACCAGCGGCACGCCGAACATGCCGAACTCCTTCGGGTTCCAGCCGCAGACGATATTCAGCCCTGCCCGTCCCTGGCTGATATGATCGACCGTTGCAAGCGACTTGGCGGCATAAAGCGGATGAACAAGCGGCACATGCACCGTCATGAACAGGCCGATGCGATCGGTTGCTGCCGAAAGTGCCGCCGCCCAGGTGAAGGTTTCGAACGACCATTCGCGCACCCGGTTCTTGCCGCCGAAGCCTCGCCAGCGGGCAATCGGTAGAAAAAATTCAAGCCCGGCGCGATCGGCGATCTGGGCGGCGGTCAGATTATCCTGCCAACCGGCCATCCAGCGCTCGGGCACGTCGGTGATTGCGAGCCCGCCATCCGCATTGGCGGAAAACACGCCGAGTTTCAGCCGGTTCGGCCCCTTGAGCGGATGCGTCTTCATGATGGCTTCCTCCTCGAGTTTACCGAGCGTCTGCGCTGCCGGTGATATGCAGCGACACGACATGAGAATGTGTGACGTTCGCGGGAAGGAATTTCAAGCTTAAAATTTATAGACCGGCATCAAGATTGGGAACCGCAGCATTGGCCGCGCTTCGCGACCCCGGCGCAACCTCGCTTAGCAGCCAGTTCTGAAACAATGTCGCCGTCTCGTTGGTCTGCTTCCTTTCCGGCATGACGACGTAATAGCTGTTCTCTGTCGGCATCGGCAGATCAAACAGCGGCAGAAGCGTACCGGCCTTGAGCTCTTCCTCGATCAGATAGGTCGGCAGAAGCGCCACGCCGAGCCCGGCGATGGCGGCTGCAATGATCATGGAAAACTGGTCGAAACGCGCGCCGGGATAGGCGTTCTCGCTTGGCAGCCCCTGCAGGTCGAACCATTGCGCCCAGAGCTTCGGACGCGTCGTCAGATGCAGTAGCGGCGCTCCCGACAGTTCCTCCGGCGACACCAGAGCCAGACGTCGGGCAAGCCCGCGGCTGGCGACGGGCAGCACGGTTTCGTTACAAAGAAAGGTCGCGACGGCACCTGCCCAGGCCGGCAGGCCATAGTGGATGGCAAGGTCGAAATTATCCTCATCGAAGCTGAAGGGCTTCGAGCGCGATTCCACCGTGACGGCGATATCGCGATGTTCGTCGAGAAACCGCCCGAGGCGCGGCACCAGCCATCGCGTGCCGAAGGTCGGCAAGGTGGCGACCTTCAGCGACAATTTCATCTGGCCGGCGGCGACGGCGCCGATCATCAGCCGCTCCGAACGCAGGAGCAGGTCTTTCACCTCCGGCAACAGCCGAAGACCAGCCTCGGAGAGCACGACGCGCTGACGAACGCGCTCGAACAGTTTCAAGCCCGTCTGCTGCTCGAGATCGCCGATCTGGCGGCTGACGGCGCTTTGCGTGAGGTTCAGCTCTTCGGCCGCACGCGAAAAGTTCTGGTGACGCGCCGCACATTCGAAGGCCTGCAGATTGACGATGTCAGGGATGAGGCGTCGGCGCATGTTCATTCCATTTTCGCATCAAGTTAGAATTCTCTCTCACAACAAAAGCGGCCGAACAAGAGATATTCTGCCAAATAGGAATGATATACCCTTTCAGGAAGAGATCGCACATGAAACCCGATCACATCTCGACCAGCGATATTCGCAGCGCCTTTTCAGCCGCAATGTCGGCGATGTATCGCGAAGAAGTTCCCGCCTACGGCACGCTCATGGAACTGGTTGGCCGCGTCAATGACGAGACGCTGGCGGCACAGCCTCAATTGAAAGAGCGGCTGGAGGCAACTGATTATCTCGATCGCATCTCCGAGGAACGGCACGGCGCCATCCGGCTCGGTACGGCAGCGGAACTGGCGATGATGGCGCGGGTCTTCGCGGTCATGGGCATGTATCCGGTCGGCTATTACGATCTATCGACCGCCGGCGTGCCGGTTCATTCGACCGCATTCCGCCCCATCAGCGATGCGGAACTGAAGCGCAATCCCTTCCGCGTCTTCACCTCGTTGCTGCGGCTCGATCTTATCGCCGATGAAGATCTTCGCAAGGCGGCCGCGGATATTCTCGCAAAACGCCGGATATTCACGGAGGGTGCGGTTGCACTCACGGAAAAGGCCGAACGCCATGGCGGGCTGACCATGGCCGACGCCGGCCGGTTCATCGACGAGGTTCTGGAGACCTTCCGCTGGCATGACGAAGCCAATGTCGATGCCGGCATGTACCACCGACTCCACGATGCCCATCGGTTGATCGCCGATGTCGTCTCATTCAAGGGGCCGCATATCAATCATCTGACGCCGCGCACGCTCGATATCGACCGCGTCCAGGCGCTGATGCCGGACTACGACATCGCACCGAAAGCCGTCGTCGAAGGCCCGCCGACACGCAACTGCCCAATCCTGCTGCGCCAGACCTCGTTCAAGGCGCTCGAAGANCCGGTCTCCTTCCGCAACGCCGATGACGTCTGGGAAGCGGGCTCGCATACGGCCCGCTTCGGCGAGATCGAACAACGCGGCATTGCGCTGACGCCGAAGGGCCGCGCGCTTTATGACAGGCTGCTCGATCAGTCTCGCAAGATCGTGCGCCCGGCGGCCGACGGATCGAACGCGCGCGATTATGGGGCAGCACTTGCCGAGAGCTTTGCCGAATTCCCGGATGACTGGGCGGCGATCCGCGCCGAAGGCCTCGGCTACTTCACCTATTCGCTGACGGCCAAAGGCAAGACCGCCGCAACGAGCCGTGGCGATATCGACACGCTGATCGAACAGGGTCTCGTCCAGTTCGACCCGATCGTCTACGAGGATTTCCTTCCCGTCAGCGCCGCCGGCATCTTCCAGTCCAATCTCGGCGATGGCGCGCAGCAGGAATTCGTCGCCAGCCCGAACCAGCAGCGCTTCGAAGCCGATCTCGGCATGAAGGTGCTGAATGAATTCGATCATTATGCCGGCATCGAGCAGGCATCGATCGACGCCTGCCTGCGGGCATTATCCAAACAAGACGCCGCCGAGTGAGCTCGGCGATGCTAGTCGCCGCTCGCCCCCCGGATCAAAGAAAAGTGGAGTTTCTAAAGATGAACGTCGCAGCCAAAACCCCTTCCGTTGCAGCCGAAGCTGCCGCAATCCTTGAAAAGCTCGGCGTCGACAAGGCGCTTTATACCGGGGGCGACATGCCCTCCTATTCGCCGGTCACGGGCGAGAAAATCGGCAGCCTCAAGACCGTTTCGGCCGATGAAGCCGCCAGCAGGATCGAGAAGGCTCATGCCGCATTCCGCGCCTGGCGTCTTGTTCCGGCTCCGAAGCGCGGCGAACTGGTGCGCCTGCTCGGCGAGGAGCTGCGCGCCGCCAAGGACGATCTTGGCCGCCTGGTTTCGATCGAAGCCGGCAAGATCCGCTCCGAAGGCCTAGGCGAAGTGCAGGAAATGATCGACATCTGCGACTTCGCCGTCGGTCTTTCCCGCCAGCTTTACGGCCTGACGATCGCCACCGAACGTCCGGGCCATCGCATGATGGAAACCTGGCATCCGCTCGGCGTCGTCGGCATCATCTCCGCCTTCAACTTCCCGGTCGCCGTGTGGTCGTGGAACGCGGCGCTGGCACTGATCTGCGGCGACGCCGTCGTCTGGAAACCCTCAGAAAAGACGCCGCTGACGGCGCTTGCTTCGCAGGCGATCCTCGACCGCGCGCTCGCCCGCTTCGGCGATGCGCCGGTGGGCCTGTCGCAAGTCCTGATCGGCGATCGCGCGATCGGCGAAATCCTCGTCGACCATCCGAAAGTGCCGCTCGTGTCGGCAACCGGTTCGACCCGCATGGGCCGTGAAGTCGGGCCGCGGCTTGCCAAGCGTTTCGCCCGCGCCATTCTCGAACTCGGCGGTAACAATGCCGGCATCGTCTGCCCGTCGGCCGATCTCGACATGGCGCTGCGCGCCATCGCCTTTGGCGCCATGGGCACGGCCGGCCAGCGCTGCACGACGCTGCGTCGTCTCTTCGTCCACACAAGTGTCTACGACCAGCTCGTTCCGCGTCTGAAGAAAGCCTATCAGAGCGTTTCGGTCGGCGATCCCCTGCATTCTTCCGCTCTCGTCGGCCCGCTGATCGACAAGGCCGCGTTCGACGGCATGCAGAAGGCAATTGCCGAGGCCAAGGCCCATGGCGGCTCCGTCACCGGCGGCGAGCGGATCGATGTCGGCCATAGCGACGGCTATTACGCAAAGCCGGCGCTTGTGGAAATGCCGAAGCAGGCAGGTCCCGTCATGGAAGAAACCTTCGCGCCAATCCTCTATGTCATGCCCTATGACGATTTCGAAGCTGTCATCGACGAGCACAATGCCGTTGCCGCCGGCCTTTCGTCGTCGATCTTCACGCGCGACATGCAGGAATCCGAGCGTTTCCTCGCAGCCGACGGCTCCGATTGCGGCATCGCCAACGTCAATATCGGCACCTCGGGCGCCGAAATCGGCGGCGCATTCGGCGGCGAGAAGGAAACCGGCGGCGGCCGCGAATCCGGCTCGGACGCCTGGAAGGCCTATATGCGCCGGGCCACCAACACCGTGAACTACTCCAAGGCCCTGCCGCTGGCGCAGGGTGTCTCCTTCGACATCGAGTAAGCTCCATGACGATCGCCACCAAAATCGAAGAGGCGGGCTTCAAGCCCGCTTCCCGAATTGCGTCCATCGGCGTTTCCATCATTCTTCAGATCGGCGCGCGCGCCAGCGCGATGAAGCGGGACGGCCTGCCCGTTATCATTCTCGGCGCGGGTGAGCCGGATTTCGATACGCCCGATAATGTGAAGGAAGCGGCGAAAGCCGCCATCGATCGCGGCGAAACGAAATATACCGCGCTCGACGGCACGCCCGAGCTCAAGAAGGCAATCGTCGGCAAATTCCAGCGCGAGAACGGCATCGACTACGCACTCGACGAAATCACGGTCGCGACGGGTGCCAAGCAGATCCTGTTCAATGCCTTCATGGCATCGATCGATCCGGGCGACGAGGTCATCATCCCGACGCCCTACTGGACCTCCTATTCCGATATCGTCGAGATCTGCGGCGGCGTGCCCGTTCTGATCCCGTGCGATGCCAAGGCCGGCTTTCGCCTCAGGGCCGATCAGCTCGAAAAGGCGATCACGCCGGAGACGCGTTGGCTGCTTCTGAATTCGCCGTCGAATCCATCGGGTGCGGCCTATTCCAAAGCCGATTATCTGCCCGTGATCGAGGTGCTGCTGCGCCATCCGCATGTCTGGCTGATGGTCGACGACATGTATGAGCATATCGTCTATGACGGCTTTGAGTTCACCACGCCCGTCGCGATCGAGCCGAGCCTCAAGAGCCGGACGCTGACGGTGAACGGCGTTTCCAAAGCCTATGCCATGACCGGTTGGCGCATCGGCTATGCCGGCGGCCCCAAGGCTCTCATCAAGGCGATGGCGGTCATCCAGAGCCAGGCGACATCGTGCCCCTCCTCCGTCAGCCAGGCAGCGGCCATTGCCGCACTGAATGGCCCGCAAGACTTTCTTGCAGATCGCAAGGCGAGCTTCCAGCATCGGCGCGATCTCGTCGTCGGGCGGCTCAATGCGATCGAAGACCTGGATTGCCTGGTACCGGAAGGNGCCTTTTACACATTCTCAGGCTGCGCCGGCTTACTCGGAACGATAACGCCATCCGGAAAATCTATCGAGACCGATGCGGATTTCTGTGCCTATCTGCTCGATGAAGCGCATGTCGCCGTCGTCCCCGGCTCGGCCTTCGGATTGTCGCCCTATTTCCGCATTTCCTATGCGACATCGGAAGCCGATCTCGTCGAGGCCCTTGATCGCATCGAACGGGCCTGCGCGGCTCTTCGACGGTAATCCTTGCAAGGCCGGGATCAGTTTGCGCCGGAAGGAAACCCGACATCGATTGAGTGGCTGGCTGGCATCAAAACGACTGTGGCGCCCATGAGGGCGCCACCTGTTTCGGCAACGATGACTTCCGCCTACCCCGCTTCTCTCATCCTGATCTTTTCCGGGCTGTAGACCTGCCCGAAGCGATTGGCGAGGAAATCGCCAAGATCGATTTCTTCCTGGCAGACGAAGCCCTTGGCGGGCAGCTTGCCCTGCGCGAGCAGATCAAGCACGGTGGTGATGCCGGCCGCGGTGGTGATCTGGATGGCGCTCATCTTTTTACCGGCGACGATCCCTGCATAGACCTTGTTGGCATAGGTTTCCTGCATGTAGCGGCCTTCGCGCCAGCCGCAGACGGTGACGAAGACGACCACCACGTCCTGCATGGTGGCAGGCAGCGCGTTTTCGAACAGATCCTTCAGCACGTCGCGGCGGTTCTTGAGGTTCAGGTCGTTGAGCAGCGCTTTGATGATGGCCTGATGGCCGGGATAGCGGATGGTGCGGTAGTTCATCGTGCGCACGCGGCCAGCCAGCGTCTTGGCGAGCGTGCCTAGGCCACCGGAGGTATTGAAGGCCTCATAGGTAACGCCGTCGAGCGAGAATTCCTCGCGCTCTTCCATCGCCGGCACGGTCACGAGCTTGCCTTCGACGATCGCTTCGCAGGGCTCGATATATTCGTTGATGAGGCCGTCCGTGCTCCAGGTCAGATTGTAGTTCAGGGCATTGGAGGGATATTGCGGCAGCGCGCCGACGCGCATGCGCACGCTGTCTAGGCTGTCGAAATGCTTGGTAAGATCATTGGCGACGATCGAGATGAAGCCCGGCGCCAGGCCGCATTGCGGAATGAATGCGGTATTCGCACCCTTTGCCAGATCCTCCACCTTCTTCGTCGTGGCAACATCTTCGGTGAGGTCGAGATAATGAACGCCGGCCTCGAGTGCCGCTTCCGCCACGAAGCCGGTCAAATGAAAGGGAGCGGCCGACAAGACGGCGAATTTACCCTTCAGGATGGCGACAAGCCCGGCCCGGTCGGCAATGTCGACGGCTACCGTGGAAATCGCAGGATGGCGGTCGATCTTATTCAGCTGTTCCTGGCTGCGGTCTGCGACGGCGACCCGGTAATCGCCGGTTTCCGCCAGCATCAGAGCGATCGCCCCACCGATCTTGCCTGCGCCGATGACCACTATGTCTTTCATATGACTCCCCTGCATTTCATTGATAAGGTTTTTATAGTGTAGGCTGGAGTTGGACGATTGATAGCGACGAAAAATTCATTTCGTTGTATGGCTATATACAAAGCGACGAACAGATTTTGCAAAATGCAGGAAATGCTATGCAGGTTACGGATAAGGACCGCGAACTGATCGCCTTGCTCGGCCAGAATGCCCGCATGTCAGTGGCAGCGCTTGCCAAAAAGCTGTCGCTGTCGCGCACCACCGTTCAGGCAAGGCTCGAACGATTGGAGCGGGAAGGCGTGATATCCGGCTATGGCGTGCGGCTTTCGGAGGCCTATCTTTCAGGCCTCATCCGAGCACACGTACTGATCACGATCGCGCCAAAAGCCCTGTCGGCGGTGACGGCATCTCTCAACGCGATCCCTCAGGTCACCACGCTTCATTCGGTCAGCGGCACATTTGATTTGATCGCCATCGTTGCGGCGCCCTCGATTTCCGAGCTGGACCAGCTGATCGACGGGATCGGCACGATCGACGGTGTCGAACGCACTCTTTCCTCGATCATCCTTTCGACGCGAATCTCGCGTTGAAACAGACCGGTCATGCGAGCGCTGCCGGTTCCATCTCGGGCGTGGTGGAAAGGACCGCCTCCTTCAAAGCCCGCGAATAGGGATGCTGCGGATTGTCGAGGACGGCGCGCGCACCGCCCTGCTCGACGATTTCACCCTTCTTCATGATGATGATGCGATCGCTGATATAGTACGCGGTCGCCAGATCATGGGTGATGTAGATGATCGAAAGGCCGAGTTCTTTCTTCAGCTGACCGAAGAGATTGACGATCGCCATTCTAAGCGAAGCGTCGACCATCGAAACCGGCTCGTCGGCCACCAGCAAACGAGGCTGCGGTATGAGCGCGCGGGCAATCGCAGTGCGCTGCAGCTGGCCGCCCGACAATTCGTGCGGAAATCGGCCCTTTATCTCGGCGAGTGTCAGGCCGATATGGGCAAGCGCATCGTCTGCCATGCGCTCGACGTCCGCTCGGCTCGGCCGCTTGCCATCAGGCGCAAAGTTCCGAGCCGTTTCGAAAAGATATCGATCGACCCTCTTGAGTGGATTGAAAGCCTCGAAAGGATTCTGAAGCACCGGCTGGACCTCGCGCATGAAGGCGCGGCGTTCGGATCGTCCGTGGATGGCGACAGGCTTGCCGCGAAAGTTGAGATCGCCGGATGTCGGCGCCGTCTGGCCGAGGATCATCGATGCAATTGTGGATTTGCCCGAACCTGACTCGCCGACGATGGACAGGATCTCCGGCTCCTCACCCAGGCTCAGACTGACATCGCGCACGGCCACTATCTGGCGACGGCTGAGCATGCCGCCCTGCCGGTAGACCTTGCTGACATGCGAGAGGGAAAGAAGATCGCTCATTGCTTCCCTCCCGTTACCGCGAAGCAGGCAACGCGCCGGTCCGGTTCGACCGTCACCATCGGCGGCGTTTCGCGGCTGCAGATATCCATGCGCTTCGGGCAGCGCGGATGAAAGCGGCATCCTTCCGGCGGCATCGCGAGATTGGGCGGCCGTCCTTCCAGCGAGGGCCGTGTCGAGGCATCTCCGATCCGCGGCAGGCTTGCGACCAGGTGCTGCGTATAGGGATGGAGCGGCATCTGAAAGAGCTTGCGCGTTGGCGCTTCCTCGACCAGTCGGCCGGCATAGACGATGCCGATACGATCGGAAACGGCGGCGTGAACGCCCATGTCATGGGTGACGAACAGGAAGGAGGACCCCATGTCGCGCTGTATCTCGCGGATCATCGAAAGCACGTCGCGCTGAACGATGACATCGAGCGCCGTCGTCGGTTCGTCGGCAATGATGAATTCCGGCGTGAGGATGGTAGCGAGCGCGATCGTCATGCGCTGGCGCATGCCGCCGGACAATTCATGCGGATAGGCGTCGAGAAGATGAGCATCGAGCTTTAGCCGCTGAAGATGGGCGCCCACACGGTCGAAGAAAGTGGCGCGATCGGCTTTCATATGGCGGAAGGCGAAATCCGTGAACGAATGCCGGATACGGCGCACGGGATTGAGCACATTCATCGATCCCTGCATGATATAGGAGAGATGCCGCCAGCGAAGCGATGACCGCTGCTCCGCCGTCATCGCGTAGATATCCTGCGTTCCATTGTTGAAATGGAATTTGACGGCACCGGAGACGACGCGAAGCGGCGGCCGGATGGCGCCTGCGATCGTCTTGATCAGCGTCGTCTTGCCGCTGCTCGATTCACCTGCAACGCCATAGATCTCGCCGCGGCCGATCGACAGGCTGACATCGTCGACGGCACGCACTTCGCGATCGACGCCATAGAGGAAAGCCCGGTAATAGGCCTTGAGGTTATTGACCTCGACGACAGCCTCCATGCCTAGCCTCCCATCCGGTTCAAACGACTGCGGGGGTCGTTGTATTCATTCATCGACATCGACAGCAGGAAGAGCGCCATGAACAGCACCACGATGGCGGCCACCGGCGCTGCAACCCACCACCATGTGCCGGCGATCAGCGCCGAATGCGCATTGGCCCAATAGATCATCATGCCCATGGTCGGCGTCTCGATATCGGTGAAGCCGAGCACCGCAAGCGTGATCTCCATGCCGATCGACCAGATCATGTTGTTCATCGTCGTGGCAAAGACGATCGGCAGCACATAGGGCAGATGTTCCTCGACGAGGATCTTGCGCATGCTCATGCCGGAATAGACGCTCTGCGTGGTGAAAGGCCGCGTCTTCAGGCTGATCGCCACCGAGCGGATGAGGCGCGCGTCGTAGGACCAGCCAAGCGAGGCCATGACGACGATGAGCACCGTCCAGGTCATTTCATCCTTGAGCACGAAATAGAACAGGATCAGCAACGGAAACTGCGGGATGACCATGATGCTGTCATTGATCGCCATCAGCACCCGATCGACAGCGCCTCCGGCATAACCGGCCACCAGCCCCACCACCAGTGAGATGATGCGCGAGAGAATGGCGACGCCGATGCCGAAATAGAGCGTGTTGCGCAGCGCCGTCGTAAGCTGCCAGAAGACATCCTGGCCGCGCGATGTCGTGCCCAGCCAGTATTGCCCATCCGGCGGCATGTCGGGCGGCAGCAGATAGAGGTCGGAGGGGCCATAGGGCGAGAAGTAGGACAGGATCACCAGCCCAACGATGACGGCGAGCAGCAGGAGACCGCAGAGGAATTCCATATTCTGGCGAGCAAGGTCGCGAACGATCATCAGCATGGCCTACTCCGCCTTGATGCGCGGGTCGATCAGCGGACCCAATATGTCGATGATGAAGACTGCGGCAGCGACACCGACGATCGATAACGCGCTCAGCCCCAGGACAAGACTGTAGTCGCCGGCATGCACCGCCGAAATCAAGAGATTGCCGATGCCGGGATAGCCGAAGACGATTTCGGTGATGACCGTGCCGTTGAAGACGGCACCGAGCGACATCGCAAGCCCGGTAAACTGCGGCACCATGGCATTGCGTGCGATGTAGGAGCGCAGGATCTTGCGCTTCGGCACGCCGCCGAGCTCGGCAAAAACCACATAATCCTCGGTGATGATATTGGAGACGAGCGCCCGCATGCCGATCAGCCAGCCGCCTGTCCCGACAAGAATCAGCGATAACGCCGGCAGGATGGAGTGGCGGAGAATATCGAGCACCAGCGCGAAGGACAGCTGCAGATTGGTGTTCATCTCATAGCCGCCATTGATCGGCAGGATCGGCCATACATAGCCAAAGACAATGATGAGCACGAATGCGAGGATATAATAGGGGATCGGCTGCATAGCGATGAACACCAGGCTCACGGCCTTCAGCACCGCGCTCTTGCGATAATAGCCGGCGAGCGCGCCGACCATATTGCCCAGCACGAATGTGATGATGACGGAAACGGTCATCAGGCCGATCGTCCAGGGCAGCGCCCTTGCGATGATGGCGGAAACGGGCGTGGGAAATGCCGAGAGCGACGGCCCGAGATCGCCGGTCGCAAGGCGCCCCCAGAAATGCAGATACTGCTGCCAGACGGAACCCTCGAGACCGTAGAGCTCACGCAGCGACTGACGCATCAGTTCGACAGCGCGGGGATCCGATTGGCCCATCTGCTGGATGGCGCCGATGCTTTCCTCGACAGGATCGATGGGCGTCATATGCGTGATGAAGAACGTCGCGGAAATGCCGAGGAAGACAACGAGCAGGAATTGGCCAAATCGTTTCAATACGAAAACTGGATAGGACGTCATGCCGCCGTCTTCCTCGCTGCTTGCGCTTCATCATCAATTCAAAAGATTCGCCGGACGCGCCTAGTGTCCGGCGAAAGGTGCCTGACGCGGCGACTGCCGCGTCAGGGTCGGGAGAAATCAGGGCTGGGCCGGCTTCAGCTTGACCATCATCAACCGGGAGTTTGCCCAATTGGGAACAGGGTCCGTATAGGGGTCGGCAATGGTGGGATAGCCTTTCCAGTAGGTCGTATCCATCGAGGTGAAGACGTTGTAGGACATCAGCGGAATGGTCGGCATCTGCTGTGCCACCAGCTTCAGATAGTCCTTGCCGAGCTCGATGCCCTTCGGATCGTCGGCGCTGACGCGGCGAATGTTTTCGATGATCTTGTCGAGTTCCGGATTGGACCAGCGCTGCCAGTTGCGCGGTGCCTGGTTCTCGCCCTTCTTGGCGACGAACTCCGAATGCCAGCTGTCGAGGAAGAAGGACAGATCCGGATCGCCACCCCAGGTCTCGACGCTCCAAGCAATGGCGACCTGATAGCTGCCGGGCTGCAGCGCCACTTGCCAGAGGTTTGTCGTGGGTGCCGCCTTGGAGTCGATGCCGAAAGCTGCCCATTGCTGGGCGATCAGAGTACCGGCTCGGGTAAATACCGAGCGAGTGTCGCCTTCGACGGTCAGACGGATCTTGAATGGCTGTCCGTCGGGCGTCATCCATTTGCCGCCCACCTTCTTGAAGCCGGCCTTTTCTAAAAGTTCGCCGGCCGCCTGCGGATCGGGCTTCCACCAGCCGTAGCCGAAGGCATTGCTGATCGCGGCCGGATCGGTCGGGATCTGATCCTTGTACTTCGGCTGCTTGCGGAGGATATCCGCAATCTGCTGGCCGATCGTCGGGTCGTATGGCTTGATCTTGCGCTTGCCGGTGTCGATCTCGAGATTCTTCAGCCAATCCTGCATCGGCGCCTGATAATCCGTCATGGCGATCGCCGTCGGTGGAACGCCGAGCGCGGAAAGCGTGGCGGCGCCGCGATAGCTTGCCATGTCGACTGCCTTGATGTCGATCAGCAGTGCCAGAGCCCAGCGAACGTCCGGATTCTGGAATACGGGATCCTGCGTGTTGAAGATCACCGCCGGCAAGGTCGGATCGGGATGGGCGAAGGGGAAGCCGGGGAACCAGCTTTCGGAGGTTTTCGATTTCTCCTTCAGCGTGAACATGCCTTCGGGCGTATTGTCATGAATGATATCGAGATTGTGCTCGAGCTGCGCGATGGTACGCTTGTCCGGCGGACCCGGATCGACATAGGAGACGTATTTCGGAGCGGGCTCGCCAAAGCGGGCGAGCGAGGTGCGCTGCCAGTCGTCACGTTTCTCCCAGGTGTACCATTTTCCCTGCGGATCGTAGGCCTTCAGCTTGTAAGCGCCGAGCGAAACCGGATTGGCATTGTCATAGCGTACGGGATCGGCGACCTTCTCGAAGACATGCTTGGGCATGATCCAGGCGCCGTTCCAGCGGACGGTAAAAAGGGCGTGGAAGCGCGAATTCGGCTTTTTCAGCTTGAAGACGACGGTATAGGGATCCGTCGCCTCGACGCTTGCAACCTGGACCGAAAAGGCGGCACTCCAGACCATGCCCGGATGGTCCATTTGCGTCTTGACGGTGTAGACAACGTCATCGGCGGTGAATTCGACGCCGTCGCTCCAGTAGATACCCTTGCGCAACTTCACCGTCATCTGGGTGAAATCGTCATTATATTGCGGCTTGTCGGAAGCAAGTGAGTTATCCCACGCCGAACCGCCCAGACCTTTCTCCGGATCGATGTACCAGAGCGTGTCCATGGTCAACTGCTGCAGGCCGGTCGAAACGCCGCCGCCGCCATTCACCCAGATATTGAACCAGCCCGGATTCTTGATCGTTCCCTCAGGGTTTTCGACGATCAAGGTCTCCTTGCGGGGCAAAGAGGTATAGTCCTGGGCCTTGGCTGCCGCCATGAGGCCGAATGTGGCCAGCGCGACGCCGAAGGCAAGCTTCTTCCACTGCTTCATGATCTCCTCCCGTTTTTATCGACTGCGCGATACGCTCAAGCGATGGTGAGCAGATCGCGATTTTCACCCCTTTTTCCCGGCGGCCGCTCGAAGCTGCGTGCGGCGGTCCGGGCCAGCAAAGGACCGGCGGTCGCCTCCTCGCGACCTTCGGCCATTTTCGATGCCGGGGCGCATCGCGCCCCGACTGTAAAGCGTTACACCGCCAGCCGGATCACCGTGTAGGATAGCGGCTTCAGCGTGGCACGAAGCCTGCCGTCCTCGATCTTTGCATCGCCTGTCATAGTCGGGACGACAGCATTCGGCTGCGCTGCCGTATTGACCGCCCGCAGATCGCTGTGGACCATGTCATGCTGCTCCACGACGCGGGCGCCGGCAAAGCCTTCGAGACGCGTGTCGAGATCGAGCGAACTGTCGGGATGACGGTTGACGGCAAACAGCGTCACCATCTTGCCCAGCTCATCGTGGACAGCGGAGATATCGAGGTAGGGTACATCGTCGGCCTCGTCGCTGTCATAGGTCGGGCCGTCGGTGACGAGGCGCAGCGCAGAGCCGCGACCGTATTTCGAGGCGAAATAGAGCGGATAGTAGATGGTCTGCCGCCATGCCGGACCGCCATCTTCCGTCATGATCGGCGCGATCACGTTGACAAGCTGGGCGATACAGGCAATGCGCACGCGATCGGAGCGGCGAATGAAGGTATTGAGAATGCCGCCGACCTGCAGCACGTCCTCGAAATTATAGACATCTTCCAGCAGATGCGGCGCATCGGGCCACTCGTCGCGCGCCAGGATCTCCTTGTCCTGCTGGTTGGAATGATACCAGACGTTCCACTCGTCGAAGGAAATGCCGATGGTCTTCTTCGAGCGCTTCTTGGCCTTGATATAATCGATGACGCCGCCGATGGTAACGATGTAGCGATCGAGCTTCTCGGCCTTGGCGAGATAGTTCAGCGTGTTCTTTTCGCGATTGGCGAAATACATGTGCAGCGAGATATGGTCGGCGCTGTCGTAGCACTGATCTAGAACCTCGGCCTCCCAATCGGGATAGGTCTTCATGTCGGAATTGGATGAACCGCAGACGACCAGTTCGAGCGACTTGTCGAAGCCGCGCATGGCCTTGGCGGTCTCGTCGGCCAGTCGGCCATATTCGTAAGCCGACTTGTGACCGACCTGCCAGGGACCGTCCATTTCGTTGCCCAGGCACCAGAGCTTCACCCCATGCGGATCGGCCCAGCCGTGCTTGCGCCGCAGATCCGACCAATAGGTGCCGCCCGGATGATTGCAATATTCAAGGAAGTTTCTGGCGGCATCCAGCCCGCGTGAGCCAAGGTTGACGGCGAGCATCGGCTTGGTGTTGGCCTTCTTGCACCAATCGACGAACTCGTTGACGCCGATCTGGTTGCTCTCGCGCGTCCGCCAGGCAAGATCGAGACGCACCGGCCGCTCGGAACGAGGCCCCACCCCGTCTTCCCAGTTGTAAGCAGAAACGAAATTGCCTCCTGGATAGCGACAATAGGGCGAGTTGAGCTCGCGCACCAGCTCCATCACATCCTTGCGAAATCCGTTCTCATCGGCAGTCGGATGGCCAGGCTCATAGATGCCGCCGTAGATCGCCCTGCCCAAATGCTCCAGAAAAGAGCTGTAGAGCCGATCATCGATGTCGGCAATTCGGAAATCACGGTGGACGATCACATGCGCCTTCACGGCCTTCCTCCCATATATATCAGATATTTCGTTCTTATACCTTGATCTTGATACACTTTTGGAAGGCCGTCAACGCATGACCGACGGAAAATCGTGGGGAAACTGCTACAACAGCAGCTCAGCTCTCGAAAAATGCCGAGCAAAAACAAACGATTACGAAAAATACGATTTATCGGAAATTTATACCGATTATTCGTTCTATATCACAATCGTTGATATAAAATCAGGCCAGATCGACGCGCATTAAGATATCGCGACCGTAATTGCCGAAGCCGCGACCGAAAATATTGATGCCGCCCGTATTGCGTGCATCCTCGGCGATCCCGATCCGTAGACGGATCGAGGAATGCTGGGCGATGGCGAGATCATCGATCGTCACGTCGGAGGCGGCAACACCGTCGATGAACGTGCCCTTTTTTGAGATACGCCACGTCTTGAGCTTGCCGTACTGCGAACCTTCCAGCTTCCACCAGCTTGGCGTGAACGCTCCGCGCTTGTCGCCATAGTCCCCAGGCGATGTCCATGTGCCGGCGGCGACGCCGTTGATCCAGACAGTGATGTCGGACGGCCAGTCCGGATTGGTGCCAGGCACCTCGGACGACAACTCCATCGAGAATTCGATGGCATTGACGCTCCTGTTCAAGATCTTGGCATTATTGGGGAATTTATATTCGACATGCCCGCGCCCGAACCAAAGGAGGCCGGCCTGCATACGCTGCGGATCAAGGAAATAGTCGGGAACATCGAGCAGCCCGATCACGCCATCGGTCGAACACAGGCCGCATGGTGCATGGGTCTCGCAGCTCGTATAGAGGCCGATCGGCATGGCGACTTCGATCACGTCCTCGTCGTGCTTGAAGGACTGATCCTCGAAGCTCAACAGAATTTCGTCGTAAAGCGCGGTGCAGATCTTCTGGTAGCCCTTGCGCGCCTTGGCGGCCTTGGTCTCGACAAGACCGGCCTCCTCAAGGACCATAATGCCGGTCGCAACAGTCGATTGCGGCAGATCCAGCTCCCGGGCGATCTCGTTGACGTTCAGCGAGCCTTTGGCACAAAGCAGCTTCAGCATATCGACGCGCGCCGGTGCGGAAAGCGCCCTAAAGACTGCAGCATTCTCACCCGCATAAATTGTCAGAAAGCCGCGCTTCATCGAATCCTGAATGTCCCATCAATAGGTTTCATTTATATCAGGATTTTTGATTTCACAAGAGATATCGACGTAAGAGCTCCAGCTGGCGCCTTCTCAGCGAAATAAGAAGACGCCAGTTGTTCACCCGCTATACAATTCGCCGTAATGAAACCCCGGCTCGGACCACGAAAACCACCGATCTCATTTGCAAGTCTCTATCCGCTTCAAGGCGGACGTAATTCCGGAAAGTGAATAGGAATAGCTCGTCTCGGTGCCTCGTTTGGAGGTTGCTTGCAGTTGCAGCTGCGCTCCGCCCTTCATGGCGCTGACCATGGCCGGCTCCTGCGCCTCGTTTTTCACCCAGCCGTGCCGGTCCTTTGTGAACATCGAGAAAGCTTTGTCGCCGATTGTCGCCGTCATCGGCGCCCCGTCTTTCAAGTCATAGCCCATGGCGGCTTCGGGAACCAATTTTTCGCCGGGAGACAGACGCGAGACGATGAAGAAATTGTCGCCATGATCGACATTGGCGGGCTGCTGCGCAACCGGCCTCGATAAAACATAGCAATTCACATTGCCGCCGGACTTATAAGAATATGCGCCCCAGTGATCGAACTGATCGATACGAACGGGCACTTCCGCATGGGCGATACCGGCGCCGAATGCGACGAAGACCAGAGCGGGGGCGAAATTTCTTGCAAACATGGTTTCCTGCCATTTCTTGTTTCAAGGACGTTGAAAGCGAGAGATGCACTCACACGCGCGGCAGTTTCGGCGCGGTGCGTTATCCGATTGTTAACGTGTTCCTTAAAATTTGTTCATGTTAGGAGGCGGGCAGAAACGCGGGCCGGAGGCGAAGGCCATCATATTGGGCACCGCCATGTTCGGTCCTGGAGAGCCCGTTGGATACCGGCAGCCATGCGTCTGTCGCGGCTCACAAAGCCTTCAGTACACTGAAGCCAGCGATATGCCGAAGGCATGCGCGCGCGGCTCATCTGCACTGAACCTTTATCTGTATTGACGATCAGTTCACAATTTGCGCTGTTCCAACCAACCGCACCCATGCACATATACGCGCCTGAACTTGCGGCTTTCGCGAGCCATTTCATGAAAAGGTGGAGGACGAATATGTTCGCCCGCAACCGATTCGGCATCTGTGGCGCGAAATCGAGCCGTACTAACCGCATATAGCAGGATGGTATCATGAAGAAGATCGGTTTCCTTTCGTTCGGCCACTGGACGCCCTCGTCCCAGTCGCAAACTCGATCGGCGGGCGACACGCTGCTGCAATCGATCGACCTTGCTGTCGCGGCCGAAGAATTGGGCGCGGACGGTGCCTATTTCCGCGTGCATCACTTCGCACGCCAGCTCGCATCGCCCTTCCCACTGCTGGCCGCTGTCGGCGCGAAGACCAGCCGTATCGAAACAGGCACCGCTGTCATCGACATGCGCTATGAAAATCCATTCTATATGGCCGAGGATGCGGGTGCTGCCGATCTCATCGCCGGCGGCCGGCTGCAGCTCGGCATCAGCCGCGGCTCGCCTGAACAGGTGATCGACGGATGGCGCCACTTCGGCTACACGCCGATGGAAGGCGAAAGCGACGCCGAGATGGGGCGCCGGCACACGGAAGTGCTGCTCGATCTTCTCCGCGGCGAAGGCTTTGCGCAGCCGAACCCGCGGCCGATGTTCCCCAATCCTCCGGGTCTTCTGCGGCTGGAGCCCTATTCGGAAGGCCTGCGCGACCGGATCTGGTGGGGTGCCGGCTCCAACGCGACGGCGGTATGGGCAGCAAAACGCGGCATGAACCTGCAAAGCTCGACGCTCAAGGACGATGAAAGCGGCCTACCCTTCCACGTCCAGCAGGCCGACCAGATCAGGCTCTACCGCCAGGCCTGGAAAGAGGCCGGACACGAGCGCGAGCCACGCGTTTCAGTGAGCCGCAGCATCTTCGCATTGGTGAACGATCTCGACCGCGCCTATTTCGGCCATAGCGGCCAGGATGCCGACAAGATCGGCTTCATCGATGAAAAAACCCGCGCTATTTTCGGCCGCAGCTATGCCGCGGAACCGGATGTGCTGATCGAAGAGCTGGCAAAGGACGAAGCCATCGCCGCGGCAGACACGCTGCTTTTGACCGTGCCGAACCAGCTCGGGGTCGACTATAACGCTCATGTCATCGAGAGCATTCTGACCCATGTCGCGCCGGCGCTGGGGTGGCGCTAAGACAGTCCTGAAAGCAGGAAGAGACAAAGCTGACCGCCCGCGAAAGCTGACCTTCGCGGGCGGCCGTTTCAGATGTTATCCAGTGATAGACGCAAGCTTGGCAGATCAGGCCACGGCGTTGTGACGCTGCAGCCTATGAAGTGCTGCCAATACCAGAAGCGCCATGACGGCAGAGAAAACCACAAGCGGCCATGCGCTATCACCATCCAGCGCGGTGACCGCTAGCGTCCCGATGAGACTCACAATCAGACTCTGCATACAGAAATAGAACGCCACGGCCGATCCGGCGATGTCGCCGAATTCCGCCAGCGCCCCGTTGGCCGTCACCGATCCTGCTAAGACGATGCCGACCGCCATGATCCACATCGGAAGCACCAGGGTGGTGAAAGACGGCGTGCCGCAGAGCTGACCGACTGCAAGAGCAGCCGCGCCGGCAAGCAGCAGTGCCATCCCCCGCGCAACGCAGCCCGCAACACCCCATTTCCTAACGAATAATCCGGCAAAACGGGCCGCGACGATCATCACCACGGCGACCGTTGCAAAGGCGATGCTGAAGCCGACCTGCGAATAGCCGGCCTGGCCGATCAGCACGCGCGGAGCGATCGAGAAGAACACGAAGAATGCACCCATGCCGGCGCTGAAGGCCAATGTGTAGGTCCAGAACGAGCGGCTTTTGAAGATAAGCCGGATGGAGCGACGCGGCCCACTCGCCCCCTCAGGCCTCGTTTCATGCCACTTCGCCATGGCGTGGAATGTCGCAGCCAGCGCCAGAAAGGCAAGCAATATGAAGATGGCACGCCATCCGTACCGGTCGGCAATCATCGCACCTGCTATGGGGCCAAGCGCAGGCACGAAGGACAGTATCGCGCCGAACGTTGCATAGATGATGGCCTGCTCCGGGCGATTGCCGTAAACGTCCCGCACGGTCGCAAAGGTCGCGACCAAGGCTGCGGAGGCGCCCATGGCCTGCAGCAGGCGGCAAAGCACGAAGGCTGCGGCTGTCGATGACAGCGCCGCTCCGAGGGAGGCGGCGGCAAACAGAATTGCGCCCGAAAGCAGGACAGGACGCCGGCCGATACGATCGGAAAGCGGGCCGAACAGAACCTGCCCGACGCCAAGGATGATTATATAGAGGCTCAGCGTCAGCTGGATCACCGCAGGTGTCGTGTTCAAAATGCCGGGCATCGAGGGTACGACGGGAAGGTAGATATCCATGGCCAACGAGGCGAGGATGTCGAAAGGCGCCATCAGCAGCAACGCCGCCGGCAGCGTGTGGGCCCAGGACGGGCGTATGTCAGACATGAGAAAATTCCGCACGAATGAGAAATCGGGCGGCGTCTGCCTCCAGCTTCAATCGGGATGGGTTCAACAGCACGCCGCAACAACAAAAGCTGTTGCGGCCTATCTATCTGCTGACTTTAGGCTCCCCATACCAATAGCTCCGCAGCGGTACATTTGATGGCTATGCGTTTAACAGATGAGATCGCGCGGGGCAATGCTGCTGCGATGTGCCTGGCCGCAAGAAGCCCATGTGAAATAGCCAATCGAGCACCGAAAATAAGACCAAAATCTAATGAATTTTTAACCATGACTGTGCCCTAACTGCTTGTAATTTCTTTCATGGAGCAGATCATGGTGCGCGCATCGAAAATGGACGAGTTGAACGATCGGCTCGACTTTGTTGGACTGGGACAGGATGCGCGGCAGGCTCTTGCAGAGCTGCAGCCCATTATCGAAGCTGCCGTCAAGGGCTCCCTGGACAGCTTCTACGAAAAGATCACCAGACATCCGGCAATGTCGAAGTTCTTCTCGTCCCAGCAGCATGTGATGCATGCCAAATCCAGGCAGCAGGACCATTGGAAGACGATCGCGTCGGGCAAATACGGCCCCGATTACGTCGAGGCCGTCTCTGCCATTGGCAGGACCCACGCCCGCCTGGGGCTCGAACCGCGCTGGTACATCGGCGGCTACGCGCTGATCGTCGATGGCGTGGTGCGGTCGATCGTCGAGCAGCAGCTCAAGGGCTTCATGCAGCGCAAACACGCGCAGGCCCTGTCCCGGCGGCTGTCGGCAATCATCAAGGCGGCGCTCCTCGACATGGACTACGGCATCTCGGTCTACCTGCAGGTGCTTGCCGATGAACGCGATCGGGCCGAAGCCGAGCGGGCTGCCGCACAAGGCGAACAGGAGCGCGCCCTCAATGCACTTGGCCTTGCGCTGAACGGCCTTGCAAACGGCGATCTGACGGCTGATATCACAGACGCCCTTTCGGCCGAGTTCGAAGTTCTGAAAAGCAACTACAACGCATCGCTCGCATCCCTCGGCACGGCAATGCAGCGCATCGAGGATTCGGTGACGCGCGTTCGCGACGAGGCCGGTTCGATCTCCTCTGCTGCCGACAACATGGTACGGCGCACGGAGCAGCAGGNGTCCGCGCTCGAGGAAAGTGCGGCCGCCATCGACCAGATCACGACGATCTCGGAACAGACGGCCGAGCGGACGCGCGAGGTTCAGGCGATCGTAAAAGAATCCGCTTCCGAGGCGGAGCGGTCCCGTGAAGTGGTTCAGCAGGCCGTTTCGGCCATGGACGACATCGAAACCTCTTCCCGCAAGATGACCGACATCATCTCCGTCATCGACGATATCGCCTTTCAGACCAATCTGCTGGCATTGAATGCCGGCGTGGAGGCGGCACGAGCCGGCGATCAGGGCAAGGGCTTCGCCGTCGTCGCGCAAGAAGTCCGCGAGCTGGCACAGCGCTCGGCAACGGCTGCAAAGGAAATCAAGGATCTGATCGACAAATCATCGAACGACGTGCGCCGCGGCGTCGAACTGGTCAACCGGACCGGCGAGGCCTTGGCACAGATCGGCAACCAGGTCGCCTCCATCGACAAGAATGTCGGCGCCATCGCGCGCTCGACGCAGGAGCAGGCCGTCGGCATCAGCGAGATCAACTCCGCGGTGCGCAACATGGATCAGATGACCCAGCAGAACGTCGCGCTGATGGAAGAGACGAATGCCTCGACCCGGCACCTCGCCGACATCAGCAACGAATTGGCGGGGCTGGTCGGCCGGTTCAAGACGGTGCGTTCGGGCACGCGGACCGGGGCCGTCAGGCTGAAGCTCGCAAGCTGAACCCGAACCATCTCACCGCCATCGACGGTATTCCAGCGGCTTGACACCAACGGTTCCGGACACGACCGGGGCCGTTTCGCCGATCTATCCTATCCCGGCATCTCCTCTATTTCCGCAAGCAGCCACTGGCGAAATGCCTTCATCGACGCTGTCTCTGCCCGCGATTTCAGCCGCGTCAGCCAATAGCTGCCGGTCGTCGCGGTGATCGGGAACGGCTGCATGATCCTGCCGGCCTGAATATCATGGGAGAACATGGCAACCGGCACCAGCGCGACGCCGACGCCACGGGCGGCAGCCTCCACCAGCGTCAGCGACGAATCGAACATCCAGCCCCGGAGATGCGGAGGCGGCAAACCCGCCGCCCTGAACCAAAGCGACCATTCATCGACCCGATAGGATCGCAACAGCTCGACGTCGGCGAGATCGGCGGGCGTGTGCAATCGTTCGCCGATCGCTGGCGTGCAGACAGGAGACAGCGGCGCATCCAGAAGATGGATCGCCTCGGTTCCATGCCATGCGCCGTCACCGAAGCGCAGGAAGAAATCCAGGCCATCGAGCACCATGTCGGCGCGGTTGTTGTTGGTCTTCAAGCGCAGATCGACATGCGGCTGCTGCGCCTTGAAACTCGCCAGGCGCGGCAAAAGCCAGCCAATGGCAAAGGTGCCGACGACACCGACAGTCAGGATTTCGGCAAAATTCCCCTCTTCCAGCTGGCTGAGCGTGGCGCTCATGCGGCGAAACGCGTCGGTCAGCACCGGCAGCAGCGCATGCCCCTCATCGGTCAGAGCTAGACCGCGCGGCAGGCGCTTGAAGAGGGTCACGCCAAGTACATCCTCCAGCGCCTTGACCTGATGGCTGATCGCCGTCTGCGTGACCCGCAGTTCCAGGCCGGCCCGCGTGAAGCTGCAATGCCGCGCCGAGGCCTCGAAGACACGCAAAGCGTTGAGCGGCAGCTGAGAAATGTCCATTTGTGTCCCAAGGCCAAGTTTTTCTCATGTCTGAGCCCAGAATTGATCGTTTGTCTAGGGCAGAAAGCAGCGCGATAGTCCGTCCCGGAAGGTGATTTGCCTCATCCCAATGACGTCCACGGGCTTGCCAGGCGCACCTTTGCCCAACGTAAAATCGAAGTGGAAACAAGATGACGATCTTATTGTCGCGCCGGCAAAGCCTTGCCGGCAGCCTGCTTGCGCTGCCCGTTCTGGCGGGCATGAGCGGTATTGGACGCACTGCTGACGATCATTCGGAGGAAGCGCAGCTTGCCGCGCTCGAAAGCAAGCATCCAGGCCGCATCTGTGTCAGCATTCTCGATATGGCAAGCGGCAGGCGCATCGAGCACCGCGCCGGCGAACGCATCCTGATGTGCAGTACCTTCAAGGCGCTGGCGGCCGGCCTGGTGCTTGCCCGCGTCGACAAGGGCAAAGAAAAGCTCGACCGGCGAATCCGTTATACGGAGAGCGACCTCATCGGCGGCTCGCCTGCGACGAAGGCGCATGTGGGAGACGGCGGCATGACCGTCGCGGAACTTTGCGCGGCAGCGGTGACGCTCAGCGACAACACGGCGGCCAATCTGCTGCTTGCAAGCTTCGGCGGCCCGGAGGCAATCACGGCCTTCTGCCGCAGCCTTGGCGATGAAACTACCCGCCTCGACCGTATCGAGCCCCAACTGAACTACCATGATACTCCGGAGGATCTGCGCGATACGACGACAGCGGCAGCCATGCTGGAAAATCTGCGGCGGCTCTTGTTTGCCGATGTACTTTCGGCAGCATCACGCTCGCAGCTGGCCGCATGGCTGATCACCACGAAGACCGGCGATGCCCGCTTGCGCGCCGGCGTTGCGAAGGATTGGCTGGTGGGCGACAAGACCGGAACCAGCGACGACAAGGCCGGCAACGCCAACGATATCGCGGTGCTGTGGCCGGCGAACCGCGCCCCCATCATCGTAACGGCCTATTGCGAGATACCGGAAATCGCAGCCGGTGAACGCAACGCCATCGTGGCCGAGATCGGCCGGATCGCCGCAGGGATCTGAGATCAGGGCCGCCCAGCGGCTCTCGCCACCACCAAGCACCTGCGACATTGCCCCTTTTCGAGCGCTCATCCTGCGCGGTCGCTCAACACAATGAGGATATCATCTTGAATAAGCATTTCATTTGGCTGCAGAAGCTCGGCATCGCTGCGGGCTGCCTTTTTTACGGGATCGGCGCCTACGCCGAAGGCATTGACCAGGAACGGCTGGAGCGGGCCGTCAACGAGACCATCCGCCCGCTCATGAAGGAAAACGACGTGCCGGGACTTGCGGTCGCAATCACGGTCAAGGGCAAGCGCTACATCTTCAACTACGGCGTCGCTTCGAAGGAAAGCGGCCAGAAGGTAACGAACGACACGATCTTCGAGCTCGGCTCCATCAGCAAGACCTTTACGGCAGCCCTTGGCTCCTACGCCCAGATCAGCGGAAAGCTATCCTTCTCGGACAAGGCTGCAAAATACATGCCGGAGCTCTCGGGTAGCAGCTTCGACAAGGTCAGCCTCCTCGATCTCGGCACATATACCGCAGGCGGCTTGCCGCTGCAGTTTCCCGACGGCGTGACGGACCAGGACAAGATGGTTGCCTATTATCGCAACTGGCATCCTTCCTTTGCGCCCGGCACGTACCGGCAGTATTCAAACCCCAGCATCGGCCTGTTCGGTTATCTGGCAGCACAGGCGATCGGCGAGCCGTTCGATCGGCTGATGCAGGAAAAAATCATTGCCGGCCTCGGCCTCCGCCACACCTATGTTCGCGTTCCGCCATCCGAGATGGACAACTATGCCTATGGCTATTCGAAGCGGGGCAAGCCGATCCGCGTCGATCCCGGCGTTCTGGACGCCCAGGCCTACGGTATCAAGACCACCGCCTCCGACATGCTTGCCTTTCTCGAAGCCAATATGGGCGGCGCAAAGCTCGATGACCCACTTCAGCGGGCAATCGACGCGACACATGCCGGCTACTACCGCATCGACAACATGACGCAGGCCCTCGGCTGGGAGATCTATGCCTATCCGACAACGCTTGCCCGGCTGCTGGCCGGCAATTCATCCGATATGGCACGTGTGCCGCACAAGATCGCCCGCCTCGATCCGCCGCAGCCGCCGCGCAAGGATGTGCTCCTGAATAAAACGGGTTCGACGAACGGCTTCGGCGCCTACGCAGCCTTCATCCCCGCCCGGCAGATCGGCATCGTGCTGCTGGCAAACAGGAACTTTCCGATCCCAGCCCGCGTTTCGGCGGCCTACAGGATCCTGACCGTCGTCGAGAACCTGCCGAGATCGAACGGCGCACAGTAGAACTCGGGCTTGAAGGTTCAGTCCGTGTCAACCAACGGCCGGCCCTCGCGAAAGTTGCCGGGGCCTGCGAGGCGCTAAATCTGTCTGACGCAAGGCTCTGCACCCGCGTTGCATGGATGTATATCCTCACCTTGGGTATCTGCACCGAGCGCTCGGTTGGCTTACATCTGAAAAATCTCGCATGGCGCCGGCGTCACTTGACCTCAACCACGGTTGAGGTTGCAAGGTAGCACGCAGAAGGAGATCCGCCAAAATGAAGATACTGAAAGACGAAGATCTGGCCAGCGCGGCTATGATGCCAGTCGCAATCAAGGCCTTGGAAACTGCTTTCGCCGCCAAAGCAGCGGGCATGTTCGTCTCCCCGCCCCGGCATCATGTCTCATTTGCCGGCAGCGGCGATCTGGTATTTACGGTCGGCGGCATACTCGGCGAAAGACCGCTCGCCGGCTTTCGCATCTACGAGACGTTCGATGAGCCGGAACATTCGCAAATCGTTGCCGTTTGGTCCGCCAACGATGCGAAGCTCAAGGGGGTCGTTCTTGGTGAGCGCCTTGGCCAAATCAGGACAGGAGCGATCGGGGGTATCGCCATCCGCCATCTGAGCGCTTCCAATGCCAGAACCGTTGGCGTCATAGGCAGCGGCGCCCAAGCGCGAACCCAATTGATCGCCACTGCCGCTGTTCGCGAAATAGAGTCTGTACGAGTCTTCAGCCGAGACGAGAAAAACCGCAAGGCTTTCGCCAAGGAAATGCAGCACCTACTGAATATAGAGGTAAATCCTGTCGACGGTGCGGGCGAAGCTGTCTCGGACGCCGATATCGTGCTTTGCGCGACCAGCAGCGATGTACCGGTCATTTATGCGTCGCAGCTAAAGCGAGGCGCGCATATCAACACGCTAGGCCCGAAGACGCTAAAAGGTTATGAACTCGGCCTTGATATAGCAGATGCCGCCGACCTGATCGTGACAGATTCCCTTGCGCAAACACGGGCCTATGTCTCGCCCTTTTTCCTGGCGGGATCACGTCACGAACATCGCATAAAGGAGCTTGCCGATATCGTTGCAAGCAACGCTGCGGGCCGGAGATCGCCGATTGATACGACTCTTTTCTGTTCGGTCGGCCTGGCAGGAACGGAGGTCGTCGTGGCATCGGCGATATTCGACGCCTTGAGAGGCTGATTGCTTCCGTTTCACTGGGGCTCGCCGATCTCCACCGCATGACCGTCAGGATCATAAAAGCGGAAGACCCTCTGGCCCCATTCCTGCCTTTCAACGGGATGGATGAGGTCTGCATGCGGTGCGATGGCTTCAAACGCTGCATCCACATCCTCATGTTCGAAATAGAGAAGGATGTTTCGACGCCCATATGGCTCGGAATTTTCAAATCCATGCTTCCAGATCGTTTGCTCCAGCGATTTTCCTTCGTGAATCGAAAAGCCGGTCTCAAACAATACGAAACTGCCGAAGTCATTGAGGATCTTCAGGCCCAACAGGTCACGGTAAAATGTCTTCGAGCGCTCGATATCGGAGACGAAAGGGATCGGATTCACGAAACGCATCGCCAAGGCCCGCTCGATTGGGAAAATGAACCAAGAGAAAACAATCTTTAAACCGCTTCACTACATCTTGTAACCAGAAGTCGATGCTGACAAATAATTTCCACCTCATCGCGCAATCGGAGGCCGGCCATGGTACAAACCACAAGAACCATGATCGTCATGGATTCCGAAAATTCCCGCTTTCAACTGCGCGCAGGCGCATTGATCCGCCATGGCGATCATATCCTCATTCACCGTGCGCTTGCAGACACCTTCTGGTGTTTGCCCGGTGGCCGGGTCGAGTTTCATGAGGCGGGCGCCGAAACTCTCGCCCGCGAGATCGAAGAGGAAATCGGCTGCAAGGCAACTGTCGGCCCCTTGCGCTTCATCATCGAGAATTTTTTCGAATTTGCCGGCCGACGCGTTCACGAAGTCGGCTTCTATTATGAGGCGGAACTGCTGCAACCACCACCATTTCACGAAACGGAAATCGTGCATCGCATAAGGGACGGTAGCGCCGACCTCGAATTTCGCTGGGCGCCTTCGACGCAGGCCGGGCTCGACCGCTTCGGCCTGGTTCCGACAACCATACGCCGCCTCATTGCCACCAATCCCGCAGGTATCCAGCATTCCGTGCGCCGCGATGCGCGTCTGCCGCAATGATCAGCATGGATTGCAACACTGAGAGAATAGCTCCATAAACGTGCAGGCGTCTTTGCCGAGCTTTCGACAGGTTCGAATCTTCAGGTCTCCATTCGATGCCCGCTCTTATTGCTGGCTGTCCGGCACGACGACGCGCATGCCATCGACGACGCTGCTTGCAAGGATCTGGCAGCTGAGGCGGCTGTTCGGTGCCGGCTCCATCACGAATTCGATCATCGTCGCTTCCTCTTCGGAAGGCGGCGGCAGCAGGCCGAGATGCGGCTGCTCGATATAGCAGTGACAGGTGCCGCAGGCCAAGGCGCCGCCGCATTGCGCCACGATACCATCGACACCGCTCCTGACAGCGACGGCCATCAAGGTCTCGCCATCCTGTGCCTTGACGCGCGTTTCGCGACCGCCGGAATCGATGAACACGATTTCACACATTGCACTCTCCATACTTTCGGTAAATCCGCTCAAGCGGCAACGAGGCTGATGTCGAGACGTTTCGGGCCACGCACTGAAAGCCCGCGCTTATAGGCGGGGCGTTCATCCAGCAATTCGATGGAGCGGGTGCGGTTCAGCAGCGTCGAGAAAATGATCTCCATGTCCAGACGCGCCAGATGATTGCCAAGACAGAAATGTGCGCCGCCGCCGAAGGCCAGATGGCGATTGGGGGTCCGCTCGACATTGAACTCATCCGGTGCTTCGAACTGCTCGGGATCGCGATTGGCGGCGCCATAGAGCAGGCCGATCTTCGTCCCCCTCGGCAGGCGCTGGCCGGCAATCGTCTTCTCTTCCGTCAGGTAGCGATGAAAGAAAGGCAGCGGCGACTCGTAGCGGAACATTTCCTGGATAGCGGTCGACATCACAGCCGGAGCATTCCTGAGCTTGGCCAGCGCGTCTGGATATCGCATCAGCGCATGCATGCCGCTGCCCAGCACGTCGATCGTCGAACCGTGTCCCGCCATCAGGATCAGCATGCAAGTGGAAACGAGCTCGTCTTCGGTCAACTCACCGGCCACATGCGCTTCGGTCAGCCGACAGAGAAGATCGTCGCGCGGAATACGCATGCGATCGGCAATCAGCTCCTTGAGCAGCTCGTAGAACTCCGTCGTTGCACGCTCGGCGATCGCCTTGCGCTCCGCGCTGCGATCGACGTCGAAATATTGCACGACCTCTTCCGACCACTTGCGCAGCTGCCCGGCATATTCTTCCGGCACGCCCAGAACCGAACCGATGATGTGGCCGGGAACCTGCGAGGCAAGGTCTTCGACAAAATCGATCCTGCCCGCTTGAAGAAGGCGGTCGAGCAGGCGATCGACGAAATCCTGTATCATGCCGCGCTGGCGCGCGACGAGTGCGGGCGTGAATTCACGAAAGACCTTGCGGCGCAGCCGATCATGGGTTTCTCCATCCGAATCCAGAAGGCTGAATTGCACGAAACGCGAGTGGTTCGGCATGTCGTGCCAGTTCTGCCGAACCTTCTGTTCCTCTATCTCCTCAGGGGAAAGAAAGAATTCGAGGGAGCGCACGAGCGTCTTGTCGGCGGCCGCGGCAGCGACATCCTGATAGCGCGACAGCAGCCATATGTCGAAATGCTCGTAATAGACCGGACCCGGGCTGGCGCGCAGTTCGCGGTAAGCCGCATAGGGATCGTCCGCAAACGCTTGCGAGAGCGGATCGAATGCTGGGTTTGCGGGCGCCATGGTCAGGACCTCGTCCATTCTGCTTCATCGGCCGCAGATTACCCCGTCGAACGGCGAATGGACATGGATGCGAACCGCAGCCATATGGATAAAACTCTCATTCTCCGTTAGGGTCGGCCTGCCATGACCGACGAACCGACTTCAGCAGAAATCCATCCCCTCGACGACGTCTTCTTTCAGACTCCGGGCCGGTTGTCCCGTGCCTTCCCCTACTCGCTTCTCGCCGCCGGCCGCCGGCTCTGTACGCCTGAAGAAATGCCGATCGCCCACCGTTTCAACCAGCATACCCTGATCTTTACTCTCAGCGGCAAGGGTCTGCTAGAGGTCAATGGCGTCTCGAGCTTTCTGCGTGAGGGGACGATGGCATGGCTGGATTCCTCGATGCTGTATTCGCATCGCTGCGAGCCGCGTCACCCGCATTGGTCCTATCTGTGGCTGGGATTCGTCGGATATGGGCTCGACATGCTGTTTGACAGCCTCGGCGTGATTGCGAATCCGGTCTTCGAAATGACAAACCCCGCCAATCTGGAGGCGCTGTTCACCGGCATTCTCGATGAAATGGAAGGCAACGGCTTCCTTGCCGACAGCCGCTGTTTTGCCTTGCTCGCACAACTGATCTCCTCATTGGTGTCCGAACGTGCGGACGGCGGTAGCGGCGGCGGAACGGTTCAACAACTGCAGCGGCTCATGGACACGGTCCGTGCCGACCTGACATATCCATGGACGGTCGGCGAATTCGCCGCGGCCGCCAATCTGAGCCAGGCGCAATTGTTTCGGCGTTTCCGCCAAAGAATGGGAACGACGCCGGTCGACTGGCTTCGCCACGAGCGCATCAATGCCGCAAAACCGCTGCTGGTGGTAACGGATGAGCAGATCGGCAGGATAGCCGCCAGATGCGGCTATCCCGATCCGTTTCACTTTGCCCGCGACTTCAAGAAGCTGGTTGGCGTCACGCCGACCGAATTCAGACGGCAGGGGCATAGCGACAAATAGGAACGAGACGTATCACGCATAGTTCTTCCGGATTGGCTCGGGTGAAATGACACGATAAGAGTCCGCCGCAGCTTCGAAATTGTCCGAAGCGGATACCGCACATCCATCCGGAGACTGGAAAGTGACAACCGAACAAAGCGTCCTGCGTGTTTCCATTGTCGTGACCTTCGTTCTGGCAGCCGCCGGTATCGTTTTCGGTCTTCTCTCCGGCTCTTACGCGATCGTCTTCGACGGCGTGTACGCGCTCACGGATGCGACCATGACGATCGTTGCGCTGATCGTTTCCAATCTGATCGTGTCTTCAGCAACGAACACCACATCGGCCGGCAAGTTCGCCAAGCATTTCACCATGGGCTTCTGGCATCTCGAACCCATGGTGCTTGGCCTCAACGGCATCCTTTTGACGGGGGCCGCGATCTATGCCCTGCTCAACGCCATCGGCAGCATCATGGCCGGCGGCAGGCATCTCTCCTTCGATCAAGCCATCATCTATGCGGCGCTGACCATGATCATTGCTTTTGTGATGGCCGCCTATGCCACACGGGCGAATAAGACCATCAGATCCAATTTCATCGCCCTGGACGCCAAGGCCTGGGTGATGACAGGCAGCCTGAGCGGCGCATTGCTCGCCGCCTTCGTATTCGGCTTTTTCATTCAGGCAACAAGCCTGCAATGGATGTCGCCCTATGTCGATCCGGTTGCTCTCGCTCTGGTCTGCGTCATCGTCATTCCCATGCCGATCGGAACGATCAAGCAGGCCTTTGCCGATATCCTGCTCGTGACGCCTTCCGATCTCAGAGACCATGTCGACCAGGTGGCAAGCGAGATCGTCCGGCGCTACGCCTTTCTGTCCTACCGTTCCTATGTCGCCCGTGTCGGGCGCGGCAAGCAGGTCGAACTCTACTTCATCGTGCCGTCGAACGGGCCGGCAAGGAAGCTGGAGGAATGGGACCATATCCGCGATGAAATCGGTGAAGCGATCGGCGACGAAGGTCCGGACCGTTGGCTGACGATCGCTTTCACGACCGATCCGGAATGGGCCGATTGAACGGCCATGCAGTCATGCCCCTGTGGCCGCCGATCCTTGGAGGCCTGAGGAAGCCCGCATCCTGTTTGGTTCAGACGCTTTCGGTCTCGGCCGCCGGAAGGGTGCCGGTCGATATCCGCTTATGCCGCCTGGAACGAAGCACGATGCTCTGAACCCGGCTCGTAAGCGGTCTCTCGACGCCTTGAAAAAGCGCCAGAGCAAACAGGGCGGCAGCAAGCGTCGAGAAGAGGGTGAACAAGCCAAGAGGAAGAGCCCCGCCGATCACCTTCGTCCAGATGGCCCGCATCGGCCGCAGGATGAAGGGATGGGCCAGATAGAGGCTATATGAGGCATCTCCCAAGGCAACACCCCATAAGACAATCTTCCTGTGAGGCAAGACAGGACCGATTGCGGCTGCAAGAACGAACAGGGCCGCAGGCAGGCCGCTCCGCAGGAATTGCGGCAAGGCCGCATCGTCCCACGGTGCGGAGACACGCACGAAGCCGAGAAGGCCAATGGCTGCGAACCCAAGCGCCCCTCCCACACCGATCCTCACGCCGCTGCGAAAGATCAACGCGACATGGACGCCGAACAAGAACTCCAGAATGATAGGGCTTGTCCAGAAAGCTATCTGGACATGGCTCGGATCGACGAGATTTCCGACGAGCGCCATCCCGACCATCAGCACCGACAGCCAGACGATACCGAGCCTTATTGGCAGCAGGAGTGCTAAAGAGAAGAACACATAGAACAGCATCTCGTAGTTCAGCGTCCATCCCAGTGCGAGCACCGGCCTGACCTCATCGACGCCGCGTCCGGACGGAATGAAAAAATAGGATGCGAGGATATGGGATACGGTTCCGATGGGAACGGCAAGCAGCGAGGGGGCCGCAAGCGCGCCGAGCAGCATGATGCTGGTCAACAGCCAGTAGAGCGGGATGACGCGGGCGCAGCGCCGCAGGAAGAAGCGCAGCGGAGCGCCGCTTTTGCCGAATTCGCAAGCGGCCGTGTGGGTCATGATGAAGCCGGAAAGGACGAAGAATATGTCGACGCCGAAACCGAGATTCCACGCGGAACCATCGACCGCCGCCCGTCCCGTCGCTGCGGCAAGGAAGCCGGTCTCGTGCAATGCATGGGCAACAACGACGGACAAGGCTGCCAGCGCGCGCAGAACTTGAAGATTCAGAAGCATACGGGGGGATTTGCCGGCATCGCTGCCCGCACCCCCACCCTCAAGTATTTCCCGATAAAACCTCACCAGAAATCTCAGTCAATATCACCTCGGATCTCCATTTGGTATCTTGGACGATATAACAACTCGTCGCCGCGCGCATGAATCAGTGGGCTTGCTTCAAATCATGGTTATTCTTCAGTTAAACTTCGGACACATGAAGCATGGCGCGCAAAGTGCGGCTTTGCGAAAACGACATGCATGAAGTCAGAAACCCGGGAGGCACAAGAAGCGAAGCTGAAAGATCGCGACGCGCCTCAGGCTGTAGCCAAGATGACATGCGCCTGAATTTTAGCCGCAACCTCACCGCTGCCGTGTCTCTCTGCAAGTGCGGCGGCGGCATAGTCTGTTGCAGCCTGCAGCGTCCCCGCTTCCCTGGCCTCGATTTCATTGCGAAGAAGGGTTCCCTGACAATAGGCAACAGCCGGAAGGCGCGGCGAGGGTGCCCGGCTCTGTTCGGCCCGCGTCTCGATCTCGACATCGGAGAAACCGGCATTCTCTAGATCGCTGCTGATCTGGCTCACATCGTGATAGCCATGCGGCGTACGCGCCAGAAAGCGCGGCGGATCGTTTGGAAAAAACCTGGCCAGAGCCTTCGTCACATCATCGGCGAAGATATTCTCCTCGATACGATCCCATACGTTGAACAGGAAATGCCCGCCGGGCTTCAGAACGCGCTTTGCTTCGCGATAGGCCGAGATGCGATCGGGAAAGAACATGGCGCCGAATTGGCAAAGAACGAGATCGAAAGCCGCATTTTCAAACGGCAGCGCCATGGCATCCGCTTGGCGCCATGCCAGGCGACTGTCCGGAGGCTGCCGCGAAGCCGCGTAGTCGAGCATCGGCTGATTGAGGTCGGTGACGACGTAGCTTGCGGCGGGAGATAGCTTTGGCGTCAGCGTGCGCGTGACAACGCCGGTGCCCGCCGCAATCTCCAAGACGGTGCTCGGCGCAAGAGACGCGGCTCGTCTTGCAATATCTGCGGCATAAGGCTCGAAAATCAGCGGCACCATGTGCCGGTCGTAATTTTCCGGAATCGAGCCGGAAAATACCTTGTCCGTTTCCAACATCGCCATCCCCCTGCGCGTCTGTCGGACCACATATTAGCATGTCGCAACGGCCAGGTCATTCGGCGCGTCAGGGGTACAATCGTGCGGAAACGATCCGTTCAGCCGGCTTCGCCGCGCGCAAGCACGTCCAGAAGCTGGCTGGTATTGTCGATCGAGAACTGCACGCGTTCACCCGGCCAGACCGATTCCGAATAGGAGATCGGCGTGCCCTTGAGATCGACGTCCACCTTTCTCAGGACAACGACAGGCTGGGACATGGACTGGCAGAGCTGCTTCGCCTCCTCGCTTGTCGGCAGGCGGACGATGATATCCGTGCGCAGGCGGATATAGTCGGGTATGCCGTATTCGGCCAGAATGACGGTCACGCTTCGCCCGCTGCGCCGGGCCTCGTCGAAGCCCGGAAAGCGACGTACGGGATAATAGGCACGCGAGTAATTGATCGGCTCTTCGTCGGCAAAACCGCGCCGGACGATATGGTAGACGGGCTCGCCGTGGGGAAGCCGCAGCGCCTCGGCGATAAACTCGGACGCGGGGACCACCTCTTCATGGATGGCCTGCCCCAGCGGTTCCCTGCCCTGATCGAGCAGGTTCTGGGAAAAACGCGTGCGTTCGGACAGGCGGTAGTCGAGGCGGCTATCACGAACAAAGGTGCCGCGCCCCTGCTCGACCAAGACCAGCCCGCGGCTCTCGAGACGGGAAATCGCCCGCCGTATCGTATGGCGCCCGACACCGAACCGCTCCATCAGATCTGATTCCGTGGGAAGCTGCGCCTTGGGCGATAGGCGGCCGGTCAGAATATCCTCGGCGATATCGCTCTCGACCTGTTGCCACTGCCCATGCAGCAGTTTTCTTCCCATGCCCGCTCATCCGAATTCATTGATGTCATTCGAATGTTATATATCGGCTGCACCATTGCTTTTCAATCTCTGCCCATGGCTGGTGCCCGTCAGATGGCTGCTGAAGCGAAATTCGCTTGTGACCTTTGCCGGCCTGGAACATCTATCTCCGGGACGGCTCGTACCGGATGACGCTTTGAAAATGGCGCTCACGACCGGCATTGCCGTCTTTGCCGTTCTCGAAGGCGCCGAAAGGCAACAAGTCTTTTGTCGATCGTGCCCGTTCCCTTGATCTTCCTGCTGGCACAGCGTTTCATGATCGCCGCACTGGCACTAGACGTTGAGGCAGATAGGCAGAAACATGCCCCGAATAATCGTCATCGGATCGGTCAATCACGACCGCATATGGCAACTGGACGCCCCGCTGGTTTCGGGTGGGCGGATACAGTTTTCGTCCCGCACGACCCGACTCGGCGGCGGTGCTTTCTACACCGGCCGGCAGTTGCTGGAGCTGGGAGCCGATGTCGCCATCGTCTCATGGCTGATGCGGGATGAGCAGGGACAAGCGGCACTTCAATCACTTGCCGCGGACGGCTTCGATACCGAACATGTAACGATGGTACCGGGCGAAACCGCGCCGCTGGAAATTCTCCTCGAACCGGGCGGAGAACGAACGATCGTGGCACCAGCCGGGCGTTCCCGTTCCTTGACAGTCACCGGAAAGCTTGTGGCCGCAGGCGTCTATGTCAACGCGCTCGTTCTTGAAGAGCACCTTGTCGAACAGATCGGCGCCCAGCCGCTTGTCGTCTCGCAATTTCCGCTAAAGCCCGCAACGCCTCGCCCGTCCGATTATGTCATCTCTTCGCGCGACGACGTTGCAGACGATCTCGCCGTCGCATGGCTGCGTACCGGCGAGATTGCCGGTTCTCGCCTGAAGATGCTGGTTCTCACCGATGGTACGCGCCCGATCATGCTGTTTGACGGCGCGACAGCTATTGAAGTCGAACCGGCAGCAAGGGTCGAGACGACCAACACGATCGGCGCCGGCGATCGGTTCGCAGGCTCTTTTCTGTTTGCCCTGCTGGAAGGACTGGCCGCAGCGGCGGCCGCGCGGGAAGCAAGCCGCATCACAGCGGAATGGCTGCGCCGGCGCGGCGGCTGACGATTTCGCGCCACCACGCAAATCTCTTTCCGCAAGGCAAAACGCGATGGACAATTCATTCGAATGATTATAGTATTTATTCGAATATCTAAAAGCCCTTCCCCCCCCCCGATGAAATCCCAATGCTCGATGAAAAGACGTTGACCGCGGAGAAGACCGGCAATCCTGTCAGCGCATCCTATACCTACGCGTGGTCGGCGGAGATCTCGAACATGCCATGGCGACGGTGTCATCCGCATGACGGCAGACCGGGTTATCGTGATGCAGCGCGGCATGGTCGTGGGGCATGTCTTTCGTCATCCTAAAGATGTAAGTGCATGGATCGACCGGGAAATTCATCTGGAAGCCATCAAGACCGAGGACGAACAGAACGATGTGGCTGAGTAATTTTGAAATTGTATTGCAGGACCGCGTGATCGAGCGCGGCGCTGTCAGGATCGAGGATGGGCTCATTGCTGATATCAGCGAAAGACCCGTCGAGGGCGCAGAAATAGATGGCCGCGGCCGGTTTCTGCTTCCCGGTTTCGTCGACATGCACGGCGACATGATCGAAAAATGCGTGGAACCGCGGGTCAATGTCCGCATGCCGCTCGAACTCGGCGTCTACGACCTCGACAAGACGCTTGCCGCCAACGGCGTGACGACAGCCTATGCCGCCGTCGCCTTCACGCCTGCCACCTATGGCCATGTCCGCTCCATCGAGCATACCCGTGCCATGATCGAAAAGCTCGCGTCGATGCGGGACGGCCTGCTGGTCGACCATCGCGTCCATGGCCGTTTCGAAGTGACCTTCCTGCCCGCCCTGAAGGAAGCAAAAGCACTGATCGACGCCGGCGCGCTCCACCTGATTTCGCTGATGGATCATACGCCGGGCCAGGGTCAATATCGCGACATCGAGCTGCACATCGCCAACACGGCGAAGGCCAGGAAGATCAGCGAGGCTCAGGCGGCGGAACTCGTGAAGCAACGGATGGCCGCACGCTCTGAACACGGCGACAGCATGGACATCATCAACGGCCTGTCGGAATTGGCGCGCGAGCACGGCGTCGTGCTGGCCTCCCATGACGACGACACGGTCGAGAAGGCTGCCCTGCTGCACAGCCTCGGCGCTGCAATCAGCGAGTTTCCGATCAATATCGCAACGGCCAAGGAAGCAACGCGCCTCGGATTGGCAACGGCGATGGGCGCGCCGAATGCATTGCGGGGCCTATCCTATTCCGGCAATCTTTCCGCGCGGGAAGCCTATGAGGCCGGCGTGCTCGATATTCTTGCCAGCGACTATCATCCATCGGCCATTCTGCCGGCTGTGATCGCACTTGCTGAGATCGGCAAAGGCGGCCTTCCCGCCTCGGCCGCATTGGCAAGCGCCAATCCGGCCAAGGCACTCGGCTTGCATGATCGCGGCCGGATCGCCGAAGGGCTGCGCGCCGATCTCGTGATCGCAGAACGCGGCCGGGTGCCGCGCCTGCGCAGCACGATCCGCGGCGGCAAGGTGGTTTGGTCCGACGGCACCATCAAGGGCTTTTAAGCCAAAAGACCAAGCCGGCACGCGCAGCCTCGGCCAGGTCGATCGGCCTGCCGAACGGCCGGCCGGCGGCGGCAATCGCATCGCGTGCCAGCTGATGCTCGCCTATTGTCGGATGCTGTCGGCCGACTTCCAAGCGGGGCCGTCGCGCGTTGCGATCGCCACGCCGTTCGAGCCGACACATTGACCTGACCTCGGCGGACCTGGCCTCGGCGGCGATCGAAGTGCCAGGTGGGCTATTCGATCGCGGTGATCTCCAGCTCGTCATCGCCGAGGCTCATGACGTCTCCCACGGTCTTTCCCATCAATAGCCTTGCGACCGGCGACACATAGGAAATCGACCCTGCCTTGGGATCGGCTTCATCTTCGCCGACGATGCGGTACTTCTGTACGCGGCCATCTTCGCGGCTGAAAGTTACCTTGCTTCCGAAGGCGACGACCTCGGTTGAAGCGGGTGTCGCAATGACTTCAGCGGTTCGCAGCCTTTCCGCGAAGTAGCGGGCATCGCGCAAGGGGATCGCTGTCTGTCGCCGGCGCTCGTTGACGTCTTCGATGGCACTCGCCGTTTCATAGGCCTTGCGCGCCTCCTGAAGCTGAAGTTCCAGAGCCTTTAATCCCGCTTCCGTGACGAGGTTTGGATGCGAAGAAACGGGCCGGTCCGGCAGCACGGTTTCCGCAGCCGTTTCGGCGCTTTCTTCCTTCATGAACGCAGTGCTCAATTTCAAACTCCACTTTGACGCGCCACAACCTTGAGGTACAATTGGCGATATGCTCCCGGTTGGCAATTTCAACGGCCCTGATTGAACGACGGGAGGCAGTCGGCAAATCAGCCCTATACTATAGACCAGATAGGAGCATTGGAGGAATAGAATGGCCGATGGAAAGCCCAAGTCGCCGATAAAGACCGGAGCCGGGAAGCCGCTAGCGGAGTCGAAATTGCTTTCAGGCGGCAACCCGCAGATTGCCAAGGGTGACGGCGACGCGCCGGTGCAGGCTTATATCACCGCAATGCCCGGCTGGAAGAGCAAACTCGGGCAGCGCATCGATGCACTCATCGTCGAGGCAGTTCCCGACGTTCGAAAGGCGGTCAAATGGAATTCGCCGTTCTACGGCACGGAGGGCGACGGCTGGTTCCTGAGTATCCATTGTTTTACGAAATACGTGAAGGTGGCCTTCTTTCGCGGCACGTCGCTGCAGCCGATCCCGCGGGGCGATTCCAAAACCAAGGAGACGCGCTACCTCAACATCCATGAGAACGATACGCTGGACGAAGCGCGATTTGCCGATTGGGTAAAGCAGGCCAGCCGATTGCCGGGCGAGCGCATGTGAGCCATCTCCGGATGGAGCGGGGAAGATGTGATCCGCGGCCGCCCCGCGGAATTTTGACTACCTTACGACAACGATAAGGGACAGCCATGCTCCGCCGGTATGGCGATGTTCGGCATGTGCCCTCGGAGTCCTCGTTGCAACGGCCGGTAAATCGATTAGTCTTCAGGTGGCAAACAATGCCGGGTGCAAATTCTTCGCATAGCCGAAACTTTGCCGGGCAGCTCAACTTGAGAGAAATCGATGGTCAGCCTTGGTGTTTTGACGACGTATATATTGGTGGTGCTCGGCCTGATGATCATTCCAGGCCCGGCGACCCTGCTCACGCTGGCCAGAGCCGTCAGCGGCGGCAAGCGCGTGGGGCTCGCAACCGGCGCCGGAATTGCCGCCGGCGATCTTTTCCATACGACGATGGCGACCTTCGGATTGTCGGCTCTGCTCGCTACATCCGCGCTGGCCTTCGAGATCGTCAAATATGCCGGCGTCATTTATCTCGTCTATCTGGGCTTCAAGGCTTTCGTCGAGAAGAGCGGCAGCATCGACATGCCGACTGCGCAAGCCATCACGCCCATGCGCGCCTTCCGGCAAGGGTTCTTCACCGAGATCCTCAACCCCAAGACGGCGCTTTTCTTTCTGGCTTTCCTGCCGCAGTTCATCCATCCCGAAAGCGGGTCCGTCATTGGCCAATTCGCGCTGCTCGGAGCCGTCTTCGTTGCCCTCAGCATCGCCGTGACGTCGCTTCTGGCGATCGGTGCCGGATCGATCGGCGGCTGGCTGCGCCGCAACCGCGCCATTGGCCGATGGCAGGGAAAGGTCATCGGAACGATTTATATGGTGCTGGGCCTGCGGCTTGCCTTGCAGCAGCAGTGATCCGGTTTGCTGCAACGCTCTGGTCCGAAAACCGATCACATCTTTCGGCACCATGGTCGGGAGATCAGGCAGACTGCCGTTTGACGACGCAGAGGTTCATTTCCGAACGCAAGCGAAAGCCCATCGCCTCATAAAGCGCGATGGCCGGCGTATTTGTTCTGTAGGCGTGGAGGTAGGCGGTTTCACCGCGCGCCGAAATCTCTCCGGCCACGAAGCGGAAGAGCAAGGAGCCAAGGCCCCGCCCCTGAAAGTCCGGATGGGTACAAAGCCCGCTGAGCTCGGTAAATTGCGGCTGGCGCATCCGCTGGCCGGCCATGGCAACGAGACGCCCGTCTATTTTCACACCCCAGAAGCAACCGAGGGTCTGGGCGCGCAGCGTAAAGGGACCGGGCTTGGTGAGCGCAGCAAGAGCGAGCATATCCGCGGCATCGGCCTCCGTCAGCAGCTCCACCCGGCTGTCCGACACCCGCTCGCAAGGCCGCTCTGCCATCATCTGCACGATCCTGGCGGAGGAAAGAACCGTCAATCCTTGAGGAACGATGATCGGCTCGGCTTCGACGATCGCCATGACCTCCTCGTCCGCAGGCAGCCTTGCCAGGGCATCGAGGCCTTCTGCCGTATTGTCGGCGGACGCCGCAAAGGGCACGATCGAAGGCGGATAGCGACGGGCGTCGCCGTTTCCCTCCGCCAATGACGCATGGGCGGTCTCAAGCGCGCTCCAAACCGGTCGGTCGAGAATATGGCTCATGGTTTCGGCTCCTTTTCGGGGCGGCCACGCCGCGCAAGCGGCGCTTGCGCAAGACCCTCCTCAAGCGCGGCCAGTTGTTCCAGCATGGGGCCGGAAAGATCGCCGCAGAGTTCGCGAACTGCCTGCTCGACACGCGGCCAGACGGAATTTTTCGAATAGTCTATGAGAGACTGCCCCTTGGGCGTCAGCGAGATCAAGCGGCGACGCTGGTCTTCGACCGATGCCCGCATGTCGACATAGCCCAGTTCCAGAAGCTGCGAGATGGTGCGCGTCGCGCCCGGCTGGGTAATGCCGACAGCCTGGGCAAGCTCGCCGATCGTCAGCGGGCCGGCGCGGTCGATGGCGGCGAGAAACGGATATTGGGCCGACTGCAAGGTGACGCCAAGTTCATCGATAATCTGCTGCGTATCGGCCTGCAGGCGTTCGCCGATGCGGCGAAAACGGCTGCCGAGACAGAGGAAACCCAGCGATCGGACGACGTCTTCAACCAAACCTACCTCCTACCCTATAAATATAACACGTTATATAAAAGATTATACGATGCTGATCAATAGTCCGTTTGGATTGAAGATGGTCCCACTAAGCCTGCAACAGAATTTGCGACAACCCCGCATCCGCGCGAGTTGCGGAATTCTCCAGCCATTTCTCAGATGTCCGATTGTCGCCGGCCCGCCGGCTTGTCAAAATACCAGGCGATTTTTCGATCCGGAACAGCGTTGACGATCAAACCCGGACGGCATCGCTCAACCGGGATTCAAGCAGCGCTCACAGGCGCACGCTAACTTTTCAATCCGAAGCTCTTTTCAAGATGCTCCCAGCTTTTGTCCATGACATTGCTGGCAAGATAGGGAATGCCGACATGGCCGTAGAAAATCGACATTTGCCCTTCTGCCTTCTCTTCGTTGGCGCCGGCGATCTCGCGCAAGTAGATGGCCGACACAAGGCCGGTGGGATCGGCTCCGGTTTCGCAGTGCACGAGGATCGGCTTCGGCACATCGCGGAGAATCGCGATTAGCTGGCGCGCCTGTTCCGGCGTCACTTCCTTCGTTGGGGGCAGCCCAAAATCGACATGGGAGATACCGGCCTGCTGGGCCGCATCGATCTCGTCCTTATACCAGGGCGCGATGCTTTTGCCCCGGAGATTGATGATCGTCTTGATGTCATAACGTCTGACATAGTCGTCAATATCGGCCTTGGATGGCTGAGCGGAGCGATAGAGCTGCCCCGGCACCACCTCGTTGAAGTTGTCCGTAAGCTGGATGGCGCTCAGATACGAGCCAAGCAGCACCAACGAGCTCACCGCGATCCACCTGGAAATCCTCAGCAATCTGATCATGAAATCATTCTCGTCACTACGATAGATTCAAACTGCCGCCGCCCGATGACCGGGCGGAGCAAGGTCGTCGTCCCTTGCCGGTCCCTTGCATCCATAAAGGCCGTCTACAGGACAAGGTGCAGGACATCGAAGGTTTTCTGGTCATGCCAGACCATTATGTCCTGAACGCGGTGATATCCTTACAATTTCGTAAGTAAGGCGATCACCTCGTCAAGCACTTCTTGAAATGCGAGACCTTCGCTTGCTCGAATTCAATTCAATTGCACGGCGACGTAAGTTATTGTGTCTAGACAAAGAAAAGTCGCTTGCGCAATATGCTGCCGATAAAAACGGCAGTAGCATCAACTGCCTCCACAACGAGCAGGGAACTTCATATTATGAAAAAGGCATTGTTTCTCGCCGCTTTCGCGGCCCTGGCCGGCTTCAGCCATGCGCAAGCCGCTGACACTAAGGTTTCGATCGGAATTTCCGGCTGGACCGGCTTTGCGCCGCTGACGCTTGCCAAGGAGGCCGGCATCTTTAAGAAACACGGGCTTGACGTCACCGTGGCCAAGGTGCCGCAGGCAAGCCGCCATCTGGCTCTCGCCTCCGGCGATATCCAGTGCGCGGCAACGACGGTGGAAACATGGATCGTTTGGAATGCCGCCGGTGTGGCGACGACGCAAATATTCCAGCTCGACGTCTCGCACGGCGCCGACGGCATTGCCGCCAAGCCGGGAATCGAAAAAGTGGCCGACCTGAAAGGCAAGGCGGTTGCGGCATCGGCGCCGGGCACGTCGCCGTATTTCCTGCTTGCCTATATCCTTGCCAAGAACGGCATGACCATGAAGGACGTCAAGGTCGTCAACATGGAGCCGGGTCCGGCCGCCCAGGCGCTGCTTGCGGGGCAAAACGACGCGGCCGTGACCTACGAACCTTATCTGTCCGCCGTGCGGGCGGCGCCGGACAAGGGCAAGATCATCGCCACGACGATCGACTATCCGGCCGTGATGGATACCTTCGGCTGCACGACGGCCTTCCTGAAAGATCATCCCGATGCCGCCAAGGCATTGGCCGCAAGCTATTACGATGCGCTTGAAATGATCAAATCCGACAAGGACAAATCCTTCGAGATCATGGGCAAGGATGTGAAGCAGTCCGGCAAGGAATTCGGCGAGTCGGCAGCCTATCTGGAATGGCAGGACAAGGCTGCTGCGAAAACGTTCTTCGCAACGACCTTCAAGAGCTTCAACGAAGAAGCCGCCCAGATTCTGCTCGACGCCGGCGTCATCAAGCAGAAACCGGACCTTTCAAAACTGGCCGATCCGTCCTTCATCGAATAAGGCCGCGACCTATTGATGGGCGTGTCGAGCGTTCGGCACGCCTTTTCCACGACAAGAGATAAAATGCGCCCGCTCGAACCCATCAGTCCCGGCAGCCGGCTGGTCTACGGCTTGCTTTTCTTCATTCTTTTCTTCGCTGGCTGGGGCTGCCTGACCCTTGGCGGCTTCGTCTCGAAAACCTTCCTTGCCGATCCCATCACCATGGTAAAGGACGGCTATGATCTTCTCGTCAATCAAGGCTTTCTCTTCGATATCGGCATGACGATCTGGCGCGTGCTCGGCGGCTTCGTCCTGTCGGCGCTGATTGCCGTGCCGCTCGGCATCCTCATGGGGGCTTACAAGCCGATCGAGGCACTTCTCGAGCCCTTCGTCTCCTTTGCCCGCTATTTGCCGGCATCGGCCTTCGTGCCGCTGCTCATCCTGTGGGCCGGCATCGGAGAAACACAGAAACTGCTCGTCATCTTCATCGGCGCGGTGTTCCAGATCATTCTGATGGTCGCGGTCTCGGTGGCCGGCACGCGGCGGGATCTGGTGGAAGCGGCCTATACGCTTGGCGCTTCCGACCGCGGCGTCGTGCGGCGCGTTTTGATCCCGGCGGCGGCTCCCGACATCGGCGAAACACTGCGGCTCGTTCTGGGCTGGGCCTGGACCTACGTCATCGTCGCCGAACTCATCGGTGCGTCCTCGGGTATCGGCTATATGATCATCAACAGCCAAGCGCTGCTTGCCACCGGCCAGATCATCTTCGGCATCATCGTCATCGGCCTGATCGGCCTCGTCTCCGACTTCGCTTTCAAGCTTATGAACCGAAAGCTGTTCGCATGGAGGTTTGCGTGAGCGTTCCCGGAGAACTTCGCATCAGGGACGTCAGCCGCACCTTTCCCGGTGTCCGGGGCGGCGCGCCGACGCTCGCCTTGCAGCCGACGACGCTCGACATTCCCCGCAACGACTTCGTCACCATCCTCGGGCCATCGGGTTGCGGCAAATCCACCCTTCTGCGGATCATCGCCGGTCTCGACCGGCCGACGAGCGGCACGGTTACGCTGGATGGCAAGGACGTGACCGGCCCCAGTGCCGATCGCGGCATGGTGTTCCAGTCCTACACGCTCTTCCCGTGGCTGACGATACGAGAGAATGTTGCCTTTGGCCTGCGCGAACGCGGCGTTGCCGAAAAAGACAGGAATGACATCGTCGCAAGCTATATGGACAAGGTCGGACTGCGTGGCTTCGAGGATCATTGGCCGAAGCAATTGTCGGGCGGGATGCAGCAGCGGACGGCAATTGCCCGCGCGCTTGCCAACGATCCGAAAATCCTCCTGCTCGATGAACCGTTCGGCGCGCTCGACAACCAGACGCGCGGGCTGATGCAGGAATTGCTGCTTGGCATATGGGAACGCGAGCAGAAGACGGTGGTCTTCGTGACACACGACATCGAGGAGGCCGTATTCATGGCATCGCGTGTGGTGACGATGACGGCGCGCCCCGGCCGCATCAAGTCGATCACACCGGTTAATCTGCCCCATCCGCGCCACTATACGGTCAAGGCAAGCCCTGAATTTTCAACGCTGCGGCTGAAACTGACGGAAGAGATCAGAAGCGAGGCAATTGCAGCGGCTTCTCACGGCTGACGGTCTGGCAAGCCAGGCGTTGCTTGGCTGATGCGGAAATGCTGTTGCGAACATCAGGTCCCTCCTCGGCGGCAAGGAGGGCTTCCGGTGCTGATCCGCCCGTATGCGATTGCCCTGCCGAGAGCATCGTCATGCATTGGACCCGGCTAACGCGACAGTATTTCTGCCGTTTGACTTTGCTGCATAAAGATTGCTGTCCGCAGCATTCAGGCAGTCTTCGGCGTCAAATCCCCCCTCGCAATAGACCGCGCCGATGCTTGTGGAAACGCGCACGATCGCCCCGGAAGGCGCAGGGACGTCCAGCTGCGCTATCGCGAGCCTGATTTCCTCGCAGCGTTCGAACATGTCTTCCGCAGCCAGGTTGCCGAAGAATAGTACGAATTCCTCGCCTCCCAAACGGCCGGCCATGTCGCTTGGACGACAGTGGGCGTTCAATATCTGGCCTGTTTTCCGCAGGACCTCGTCGCCCGTCGCATGGCCGTAACGATCGTTGATCGACTTGAAATGATCCAGATCGAGGAACAGCAGCCCTCCCGATATGCCCGCTTTGCTGAAGCCGGCCAGATCCTCTTGGAAGGCCTGCCGATTGAAAACATTCGTGAGCCCGTCGAGCCGTGATTGCAGCCGCAGTTCCTCGTAGGCCTTGGCAAGCCGCAGAAGCGCGTCGGCCGCCGCAGTTTCAGCCCTTCGCAGCTTTTCCGACTGATGAAAATGGAAGGAAGAAGTCGGAATGGCGATCGTTAGCGGACAGATAATTGCCATCATCAAGCCGAGGCCATCGACTTGGCCGCCGAACAAGGGAACGATACTGAAACAAATCGCCAGGGAAGCCGCGAGAGATAAAAAGCCGGTCAAAATGGCTTTGAGCAGAACGACACGCATGGCAAAACCGCAGGATCAAGGGCACCCCGTCCCATTAGCGGTGACTTCCTTAATACTCCTCTACGCGAATGAGTAAAAATCCACTCAAGGGAGAAGGTCCCTGGATGCATCCGCAATGGTGGAGTGTATTGAAGAATTGAGCCTCGCCATCAAGAACATGGCTGGTGTTCGTTCACAAACACCGCTTTGACCGGGTTCTTCATTCAATGAGCTGCAAATTGCCCTCATTTGCATCGGGATCGTCGTATAACGACCTCAGCTATCGAAGATGGCCGCCGACTTGACCAGGGAGGACGCCAAAACCGACGAAGCTTCTGCGAAAGCGTCATCCAGGATGCACAGCTGGCGGGCATGGGCGCGCGCATATTCCTCGTAGAAGCCGCGCGAGATCCAGATTTGTGAGCGTCCCCGCCGTCCGCTCCAGCCGACGCCGCCGATCGATTCAGCTGCTGAAAGCTTGCGGCGGACATAGGCTTGCGACAGGCCGAACGATTGGACCAGATGGGAAATCGAACTGACATTCGTCAGGAGCCGATCCTGTCTCCCCAGATCTTCCGGATCGATTCCGGCGATCAGGCGATCCACCAGAAGTCCTCCCGCTTCGGCGAAGGCAAAAATGGCATGAAGCGGCCCAGGACTGCGCACCTCCCGACTTGATAACAGCGCATGCGCCGCAAGCGGCTCGATGAGTATCAGCATGCGCTCCGGCTCTGCCAGGAACCGAGCCGCCCTGCCGCCTCCATCGATAAGGTCGAGGGCTTGAAAATGCAGGTTGTACCAATGGATCAGCATCGACAGCATCAATTGCGTAGGTCCGACCTGATCCGAAGGGCCACCTCTCGAGCCTGCGACCGGACGAATGAAGTTATATTGCAGCGCTTCATCGAAAAATGCGTAGGCCGTGTTGCGGCTGGCGATCCCGTAGTGCTGAGTGAGATTTCCAAGACCGCGTCTGGTCAATCCGGCTCCGACCCTGCGGACAGCTCTAAAATAGTCGCTCAATGCGGCATGGCACAGGAGCCAGCGCTGCTGGGTGGCAAAAAGCACAGCCGCCCGAGGCAAGGATTCGTAAACGGCAACGAAGCTTTGTGCCAATAAGAAGACGGCGCTGAAAAATTCCTTCGCTTCGATCAGTTCACCGGTCTTGCCGGCAGGCCGGGTGCAGATTGCGCGCGCAGGATGCGCTGATCGATGTACGGGGAAATCAAGCACTTTTCCCATAAACCCATTCTTTCACCGTTGTCGCCTGAGCGATGTCCAAGGCATTGATACCCACTCCGGAACCGCCGCGGATGCCGCGAATGTCCGGTTCGAGAAAAAAGCGGCAGGCAACCGAAGGAATGCTCCGCTTCCTTTTCTCTCGATCCCGAGTATCGGCTCCGCTGCCGAAATTTCTTAAATATCGCCCAATAGTAGTTGGAACGACGTAAAGGCGTCCTGAGAAAGCGTCGGTAAAATTCTGAGATTTTCTGATATTTTTCTGAAATCATCGATTTCGGCGGTTAAAACTGCATTTAATCAGTTGTGGTCGAAGCCGTTACACGACTCAGGCAAGTGACAATTTGTTTCTGCTGGGTCGATATCGGCTCGTTGACTGCCACGCTAAGCTCTCTTTATACTGACTGTATTTTCGATACTTCAATTGGAGATCGTTGGGAGCAGGTGTTTTGTTTCGCTGGGTTCGTCCTCGATCCAGATCGTGCCGCGCTTCACGGACCCGACGGCTCCGCAATCAAGCTGCGCCCCAAAGCCTTTAAACTGCTGAAGTTCCTCGTCGCGAACAATAGGCGCGCTGTCAGCAAGCGGGAATTGATGGAAGCTGTGTGGCCCGGTATTCATGTCGGGGAAGACAGCCTTTTTCAGTGTATCCGCGAGATACGTTCGGCATTGGGTGACACGCAACGGCACATGATCAAGCTTGTGTCGGGCCGTGGTTATGTGTTGACCGCGGAGGTGTCCACGAAACAGGAAAGTGCGAATCCGCAATCGCCGGCGAGCGATACGCCGATTACCGATGCGCCGGCAACTTATCCTGTCGTACGGCGACATCGGTCGGGCTCGTCTAAGGCTTTGGCGCTCGGGGGAGCCGCTCTTTTCTGCATGCTCGCTGTCGTTTTCGGTTTCACCGTGTCTTCCCCGGGATTCGGCGATATCTCGGGTACAAGCCAGCCCGTCATTGAAGTCCTGCCGATTGTCGATACTGCCGGCGATGCCCAAAGCGCCGCTCTGGCGCAAAGCATTGCCGCTCAAATGATCAATGGCCTTACCAAGATCGATGGCATCCGCCTCATCGTCCCCAATGAACGCGAGCCGGCGGCGTCTGCCAAGCCCATTTCCAGTCGCTCGAACGGGGCCGGCTTCCTTCTGCAGGGAGAATTGCAAAGAAGCCCGCAAGCATGGATCTTTCGAACCCGCTTTATCAATGCAAGCAGCGGGGCAATCGAATCCGCCGCCCAGGTTAAACTGGATGCCGGCGAACCCGACCGGCAGCGCCTTGCATCCCGTCTCGCTGCGGGAGCGGGCTATGAACTCGCCATTCGCCTGAACAAATCCGGCCAAACGGACAATGCCCCCCGGGGATGGCGCAGCCAACGTCGCGATACAACAGGCGAGCGCGTCGATCAATCAGACGACGCACGAGCGGTTTGCGACGGCTCGATCGATACTGGAAAAATATCTTGCCGAACAATCGGATAATGTCGACCTGCAAATTGCCTTGGCAGCGCTGCATCTGCGCGGAATTCAGCTTGCCTGGTACGATCCCGCCGAAAGCCGGACTGCGGAGAACGACGCAAGATCTCTGCTCGAACATGCTTTGAAAGCCCGGCCAAACTGGAGTGCACCCTCCGTGTGAGACAGGGAAATTCACGGACAGCTCGCGCGTTTAGTTATGTCGCTTTTTCCATCTGTCGTCCATCTGCGGTCGCTGGAAAGTGCGGTTAAGTGGTGCCGAAGCCTGTTTTCGGTGGTGGTCTAGCTCGACGGTAGCAAAGCCGCTCGCTCGCGCGCCCTCAATCGCGCTGTAGCGAGCGAGCGGCTTTGCGGGCGATCATCGATGTTTTTCGGGCTGACGACTTTTCGCAGCTTCTGCTCGTATTCCTCCGGCGTGAGATAATCGAGCGCCGAATGCAGGCGCTGCGTGTTGTAAACGGTATCGATGAACGTGCCGATGCGCTTGCGAGCGTCATCTACGTCCTTATAGGTGAGACCTTGCACCTCCTCCTGCTTCAGGGTTTTCATGAAGCTTTCCGCTTTCGCGTTGTCGTATGGATTTCCAACCCTGCTCATGCTGGGCTGAATGCCATGGAGGTTCAGAAGCTCGGAATAAGCCCCGCATGCATACTGGACTCCGCGGTCCGAATGGTGAACCAGGCTGCCGGGCTCGGGTTGACGATCAGTGATTGCCATCTCGAGCGCCTCGATGGCAAGGCTTGCTCTGAGATGCGTATCCAGAGCCCAGCCGACAACCTTGCGGCTGAATGCATCCAGGACGACGGCAAGGAATGCAAACTCCTCGGCCAGATGCAGGTACGTGATATCTGCAACCCAAAGCTGATCGACCCCGTTGAGGATCATGCCCCTGGCGAGGTTCGGCACGACCCGCCAACCATGTTTCGAATTCGTCGTCATAGGTACGAATGGCCTTGCGCGCAGGCACAGCAGATTGTCGTCCCGCATGATCCGCAAGACACACTTATGATTGGCTTGCCATCCCTCTCGTCGCAGCAGAGCTGCAATTCGGCGATAGCCGTAATGAGGGTTGGCGAGAGCCAGCTTCTGAATGAGATCGCGCAATCCGGTTTCGGCTCGGCGTGGAGATGAACCGAGCCAATGACGATAGTAACTTGCTCGGCTGACGCCAGCGAGCCAGCACATTCTTTCGATGTTGAATTCGCCTTGCGACGGGCCGGTCGTCATTTTTTCAATGACCCTGAAGACCGTGTTTCGCCAGGAGCGTTGCTCAGACGACGATCTTCCTCGAAATGCCGCAAGGCTTCTCGAAAAAAATCGAGATCGAGCTGTTGCTGCCCAACTTTCTGTTCCAGTTCCTTGATCCGGCGTTTGGCCTTGGTCAACGCCTTTTCCTGAGGCTCCTGCACGTTGGCAGCGGCCGGCGGCTGCGCAGAAACCTCGTCTGTTCCAGCCGTTGATCTGGGTGGCCGACCACGCCGACGTGATTTCAGACTACCATGAATCCTGAACTGATCACGCCACTCGTAAAGGCGCTGGCGACTGACGCCAACCTCGCTTGCCAACTTGCTAACGTTTTCACCCGCCTCCATACGCTGGAGAAGCTCCAGCTTTTGACTTTCATCAATATTTTTTAGCCGTTTGACCATGCCCAGTTCCCTCTTCTTGCGAGGAACTGTCCGCTATTTTCCCGGTCTCAGGCTGTCTCAGTTTGAGGGTGCACTCCAAAACTTCATTCCGGTGCTCGGAACCTATTGCCGCTTTCTGACGGTCACCAACCAGTTTGCAGAAAGCCTTGTGGCCTGTGCAAGGGCGCTGAGCCTCAATCCGTGGGATGGCACGGCGCTGTTCCATCTCGGTTTGACGCAAATTCAGCTGGGCCGCTTCGAGGATGGGCTTGCAACATTTAAACAGGCCGACCGCTTCGATACGCCGGACGTCTCGCGCTGGACATGGCTGCTGGGAGCAGGTTTTGCAGATCTGCTCTTGAACCGCAATGAAAACGCCGTGGGATGGCTGCAGCGCTCTATTGCGATTACGCCGGGAACAGGGCGCACGCACATGCTTCTGGCAGCCGCCTATCAACGATTGGGGCGGCCCGCCGAAGCGAAACAGACTTTGGCGACGGCAATGCAATTGAGGCCGGGCTCGACGGCTGTCAATATTGTCCTGCCGTCTCTTAACGCCAGTCCGACCTATCTCGAAGCGAGCGAAAAAATCAGCCGCACGCTGATCGAGATCGGGTTACCGGCCGGCGGCGATGAGCAAAAGCCTGTCGGCAAAGGTCAATGAAGGCATCGCTGGCGTCGTGACGCTCGCGGGCAGCGGTGGACAGCCATCTCGCACGGCGGGAAGAACCCGGCGCCGAACAGGTGCGGGCTCCCCGAGAAAACCGTCAGCTCAACGGCGCGAACCGAAGGGACGAAGCGCCATATGGCGATTGACGTCCTTGTAGAGCAGATAGCGGAACGGGCCTGGGCCTCCGGCATAACAAGCCTGCGGGCAGAAGGCGCGCAGCCACATGAAGTCGCCGGCCTCCACCTCGACCCAATCCTGGTTCAAGCGATAGACAGCCTTGCCTTCCAGCACATACAGGCCATGCTCCATGACATGGGTTTCCGCAAAAGGAATGACGGCGCCCGGCTGCAAGGTGACGATCGTCACATGCATGTCGTGCCGCAGGTCTGACGGATCGACGAAGCGGGTCGTTGCCCAGCGACCCTCCGTGCCCGGCATGGCCGACGGCACAATGTCCCTCTCGTTCAAGATGAGCGGCTCCGGATGGTCCAGTCCTTCGACCGCTTCGTAAGCCTTGCGGATCCAGTGAAAGCGGGAATGTGTGCCCGAGCGGTTATGCAGCGACCATTTCAGGCCCGGCGGCAGGAAGGCATAGCCGCCCGGCTGGAGAACATGCTTGCCGGAAGGCAGCGTCAATTCGATCTCGCCGTCGACAACAAAGAGCACGCCCTCGGCCTCGGGATCCTGCTCCGGCTTGTCGCTGCCGCCGCCCGGCGCCACTTCTACGACATATTGCGAAAAGGTCTCGGCAAAGCCCGAAAGCGGCCGGGCGATGACCCAGCAGCGCGTATCGTTCCAGAAGGGCAGATAGCTGGTGACGATGTCCTGCATCACTCCCTTCGGGATGACCGCATAGGCCTGCGTGAATACGGCACGGCCTGTCAGCAGATCGCTCTGCGGCGGATGGCCGCCAAGGGAGGAATAATAGTTTCTTTGCATGGTCTGAGCCCTTCATTCTCATCGTTTCGGGAGGCTAAGCATTAGCCTCCCAGTCGTATTGCATGTGTCGGAAATCGGAACGCCGCATTACGTCGCCCTTCTTCCTCCGGTAATTTCACGATCCCCGCATAACCGCGGCTGCGGGCGTGCTGCAGCGGCGTTACGCCATCATTGTCGGCGAGATTGACGTTTGCATCGGCATTTATCAACAGCCTTGCGATCCGAACAAGACGCGGCCGCTGTCGCTGAGAATGACGGCCTCGACATGACCACGCTCGGAGGCGGAAATAAGCGCCGTGCCGCCATAACGGTCGGCACTTTTGAGATCTACCCCACGAGCGAGTGTCAGCTTGAGAATATGCAGATGCCCTCAGGCGCCAGCATAGAGCCAGGAAAAGCAAAGCCGACAGCAGATGTTTCATCATGCCTTATCCTGTTGATGTGTCTGCGCGGAACCTATCAGGGAACCCGGCTTCGGAAAATCGAATATCCAAGCCGAGACCGCTTGGGAAAACGAAAACACTTTCAGGATTTTGTGCAGCAATACCCGCCGCATGCTTTCAGGCAGATGCTTACGGTTTTTGGTGCCAGCCCATGTCTGCGACCACGACCGAGGGCGCTATGGAACCGATCAGCAGCCGCACGCAAAAGCCGCGGCCGGTCTCCGGGAATGAAACCCGCCCGCCGTGAAGTTCGGCTGCCTTCCTGACCAGATTCAACCCCAGACCCGCGCCGGACGAACCGGCATTGATGCGGCGAAATGGCTCGAAGACACGATCACGCTCCGATGGCGGTATGCCCGGACCTTCGTCGCAGACATCGATCGTGCCCGTGGCGCCAACGCGAACGACAATCGTCCCCTTCCCGCCGGCGTGATCGATCGCGTTTCGTATCAGATTGACGACCGCCATTTCGATCGTCGACGTCCGGATCACGAATATTGCTTCCTCGGGGCTCGGCTCGAAGTCGAAATCATAGCCGGCGTCCATCGCGATCGGCGCGAGATCGGCGGCGATACCTTCCACCACCATATTCAAATCCTTCTTCTCCGCCCGCAATTCGACGGCGCCGATGGCCTGCATCTCCAGCAGCTGGTGAGCGAGCCGGGAAAGACGGTCGATATCGTTGCGAAGCTGCCGGCTGACTTCGACTTCGGGCAAAAGATCCGCCCGCGTCCGTGCAATCGCAATCGGCGTCCGCAACTCATGTGCGGCATCGGCAAGGAAGCGATTGTGCCTGTTATATCCTTCGTCGAGCTTGGAAAGGGCATGGTTGAACGCATCCACGAGAGGGATGATCTCGGTCGGCACCTTCGAACGATCAAGGCGGGCGGAACGGCTATCGAAGTCGATCGCCTGCGCCTGCATCGCCGTTTCCACCAGCCCGCTCAGCGACCGCCCGACGGCACGGGGCGTTACCAGCAGGGTCGCCGCGCCGGTGAGCGCCAGTATCGGAACCACGCCGATCAGGATGACGAATGCGAGCGCCGGCAATACGTTGAGCCATCGGATTTCGCCATGGGGACCTTTGGCGACGTCGACGCGCATATTGATCCATACATTCAAGCCGTCATTATCAAAGCCGCGTTCGGTAGCCGCCAAGATCTGTAGTCTGCCGGCGGACGTTTCTCGATTTTCGACCGTGGCATGCGCGCCATTGCCAGCTTCCACCCTCGCCCGATCGATCGTCCAGGGAAAGCTCTCGTTGAGCGCGGCCGCGGGTATCTCTCCATATTGAAAGAGTATTCCCTTGTTGTCCCGGATTATGAACCAGAGTTCGGGATAGCGCCGCTTCAGCTTCACCACCTCCTGCGTCTCGGCCACCTGCAGCTGCCCGTCATCGTCTCTCGTTACCTGCTGAGCGACGACACGAACGGCTTCTTCATTGGCATCTTCCAGCTCCGGATCGATGATCCAGATCCAGCCGACGAGAAGGACGAAGAAGAGGAGGAGGAGGCAGGCCTGCAAGACGATCAGGCGCTTTATCAGCCCCCAACGTAGCGATCGGCTGCGCTCCGGGTTCATGCCTTGGCCCGGATCAGATAGCCGATATTGCGCACGGCCCTTATTTCGACGGTGGCCTCGGCCAGAAGCAGCTTCTTTCGAATGCGCGAGATGTGCGCGTCCAGGGCGTTCGATCCGATCTCGTCCTCAAGCGCATACACCGCCTCGGTCAGGCTCGGCCGTGTCACGATACGGTTCGGACGGCGCATCAGCGTCTCCAGCACGAGATATTCGCGGCGGGGAAATTCGATGAAGGAGCCGCCAACGGAAATCTCGCTGGTTCTCGGATCGACGCTCAGATTGCCGAAATTCAGATATCTGTCGGAAACCGTCGGCCCCCGTCTCTGGAGCGCTCGCAATCGGGCGAGCAGTTCCTCGATCGCAAAGGGCTTGGCAAGGTAGTCGTCCGCGCCGCTGTCGAGCCCGTCCACACGGTGGTCGACGCCGCCGAGCGCAGTCAGCACGAGGATCGGCACGGGGTGCTTGCGTTGGCGCAATGCCGCAACGAGATCCAGCCCTTCGCCGTCAGGTAAGCGGCGATCGAGCACAAGGACATCATAGCTCCCGGCGCGGGCCATGGCATCGGCATCGGCAATCGTGCGGACGTGGTCGGCGAGCACATCGCGGCGCCGCAACGCTTCAAGCAGCGCACGCGCCATTTCGGGCTCATCCTCAAGAAGCAGAATTCGCAATGATTTTTCCCCAAAAGGACGGCCATTGCCATCCTTCGCCCCCACTGACAGCCAAAGATTGCGGCTACATTACACGCAGATTGCCAAGGTGGATGTCGTCCGAAATACCCTTACATTTTTCGACATCACGCTCTAAACGGCAATGTCGGCCATAGAGCGGATCCCGTCTCTAAAGGTTTTGCGAGGTTTCACTGCCGGATTGTCCCTGCTGGCGGGATTTGCGCTCGTCATGCAAGGTCAGATCCCGTCTGACCCGCACACTTGCGACTTCGATCGGCTGCGCTTTCCCCTGCTCGGCAATAGCTGCGCGTGCCCGCTCGATATCCACCATATAGTCACGCGCAAGCGGCAGAGCCGAGACATTCTTCGTCAATTGCAGCTGCCAGTTCATGTGCCCCATGCGACGGAAGGCAAGCTCGGACCCGACCAGATAGAATTCAAACATCCGGCAGAATCGCTCGTCGTAGAGCTCAGCCAGGGTGCTCCTGTTCTTCGTGAAGCGATCCCGCCACTGCTCCAGCGTCCTGGCATAATGGAGACGCAGAATTTCGATGTCAGTCGTCCAGAGACCGGATTTCTCGACCACGGACAGAACTTCGGAGACCGCCGGCGAATAGCCGCCGGGAAAGATATATTTCGCAATCCATGGATTCGTGCTGCCAGGGCCGTCGGCCCGGCCGATCGCATGGATGAGCGCAACGCCGTCCTCCTTGAGCACGGAGCGGATCTTGTCGAAAAAGGTCTTGTAATGGTTGATGCCCACATGCTCGAACATGCCGACGGAGACGATGCGGTCGACCGGACGCGTCCAGGAACGATAGTCCAAAAGCTCGAACGTGACCATATGATCCAGACCGGCATCCTTTGCGCGGGCCTTTGCAGCCAGCAACTGCTCCTCCGAAAGGGTCAGACCCGTCACTCGCGCGCCGAATTCCTTGGCGAGATAAAGTGCCATGCCGCCCCAGCCGCAGCCGATGTCCAGCACCTCAAGACCTGGACGATCGAGCATCAGCTTCGACGCGATATGCCGCTTCTTCTTGAGTTGCGCCTCTTCAAGCGTTTCGTCGCCGACGGGGAAATAGGCGCAGGAATATTGCCTGTCGTCATCCAGCGTCAGCGAATAGAGACGCGCGTCCAGATCGTAGTGATGCGCGACATTGCGCTTCGATCGCTTCGCGAAATTCAACTGATCGAGATTTCGGCGCAGCCAGCGAACCTTTTCCATCAGTTTCTCAAAAGGATGGCTCCCGCCTTCCATCATATTGAGGGCAAGCAAATCCACCATATCATAGAGATCGCCGGATCCCGGCTCGACTTCGCCGTCCATATAGGCCTCACCCAGCCCCAAGGCCGGATTGAGGAGCAGACGGCGCTTGGCGCGGGCGGTCTTGATTTTCATTGCGGCGCGCGGTTCGGACCCGGTGCCGAAAATGCGTGTGGAACCATCAGGAAAAGTGACCGTGAGCGTTCCGATTTTGATCAGGCGGGAAAGAGCTGCTTCTAGGAACATGACAACTACCTGTTTATCGTTTCCTTAACGGGTGGATCTCGGGTCCAAAGGCGACCAAGAATCCCGTGACGGTATTGCGATGCGGAAAGCGTACTACCTAATCTGGTAGAATATCCAGATCATCTGCGACATCAAGGTTGCGGCAGCTTAACGATGACAAACTCGAAGTGGTTGCATCGCCACCGCCGGAACCGTTTGCAATATCCGCAGGGACCTGCGCCGATCTGCCGAGGAAAAGTTCGCCGCATCGTGCCTGAGAGTTGGCCAAGCCATGGCCCCAGGCTGCCCATTGCGACTGTGTTTCGGCATCCTGCCGCAGCTTGCGGGCGGAATCGACGCGGACGCATCAAGGGCAAGATCAAGGATCCGTCCAGTGTCGGATCGCTTGAATCCGCCCTCGGTCGCAAGTTCATGCGGCAGGATGGGCACTGTGAACGGCGACTGGCCGCAGCCACGCGCAGGGAACACGGTCAGGCATTCCCTTGCTGCCCTTGCGGGAGTTTTCGCCGCCCCCTCAGATATCGAAAGCGCTCGGCAGAACCACGACATCGCGGATCGTTACGTTGCGCGGACGCGTCAGCATGAACATGACGGCATCGGCGACTTCCTTGGGCTCGATCAAGGCGCCGGCTTCCTTGGCCTTCCGCAGGTTTTCCTCCGGCCAATCCGCAAGCAGGGCGCTGATCACGGGGCCTGGAGAAACGGAACCGACGCGAACTCCGCTCTTCAGAAGCTGGCGCCGCATGGTCTGAACGAAGCAGGTCATCGCCCATTTCGAGGGCGAGTAGACGGGCTCCCATGGCACCGGCGAATGCCCCGCAACGGAACTCGTGATGATGATATCGCCCGAGCCGCGCTCGATCATGTGCGGCGCGACGGTTCTGACATTCTTGATGACGACATTGACGTTGAGATTAAGCATCCTGTCGATGGCATCGAGATCGGCATTCACGAGGTCACCGCCGATATAGGTGCCGGCATTCGCATGGAGAATATCGAGGTGATCGACCTTCGTGAGAACGTCGTCCAGCAGCGAGGCGCATTGCCTGGCATCCAGCAGATCGACGGTAAGCGGAACGGCTCGCTCGCCCAGGCGCTCGCATACCGATCGCAAGGCCTTCTCGTCCCGATCGACGAGAACGACCTTTGCCCCAGCCGCAATCATCGCCTCCGTCGAGGCCAGCCCAATGCCTGACGCCGCCCCGGTCACCGCGGCCACTTTTCCCTTCAGTTCGTCCATCCTCTCCTCCTTCGATTGAACAGCTATCGCTTTCCGGCACCACAGGCCGCGTGATAATCCGCAAGGCTGCGGGTGACCCGCCATATCAGGATCTGCTCCGGGTCCAGCGGCATATCGGCGAAGTGCCGAGCAGCCGGCATATGCTGCCAGAACAGCGAAAGTGGCACGGTCTGCCCGCGCAGCGCATCGCATAATTTCTCGACGGCGGATTGAGCTTCCGCCGAGGCCCAATAGTAGCGGATGCGGTCGGACAGCGAGTAGTGCCGCAACCAGCGCTTCTCCCCCTCCGTTCCATGATAGTGCTGGCTCCAGTTTTTCGGGTGCGTAAGCATCAGCGCCTCCATCGCGGCGTAAAGCGGCCGCTCGCCATAGTCCGGCACGAGATCGGAAGCGATGAGATCCAGCCCATAAAGCGCTTCGCGCAACACGAAGGTCAGCTCGGGACCGACCTTCAGAATGGGAAACCCATCCTCGACAAGAGCCGTCAAAGGCACGGTGCCTTGGTAATCCGTCGAATGGGCTTCGAAAACGAATTGGGGTTCGTCGACAAGCACCGATTTCAGTTCGTCGATCTTGCTGCGATCATAGAGGATGACGTTGCGATTGCCGAACTCGACGCCTGGCTGGACGACCAGCCCGATGGCACGCGCGAACGCCTCCTGCAATCCGGCCTGCTCAAACACGCGGCGATGGACGTCGATCGTCCTGCGCGCCGCCGAAGCGGCTGTCGGTTCGATGGCGGTCAAAGCATGATCGGCGCCTCCCGGCGGCGGAACTTCCGTGCCGATCACATAGACCGGCATGGCACCCCCGCTCTTCGCCGCCGAAGCCTCTGCCACGGCAGCGAGACGTGCGGCGCGATGGGCCGTCGTCTCGTCGTCAAGCGCTATCGGCTCGCCTTTGCAGCCCATCGACGCATCCAGATGGATCTTTCGAAAGCCGGCCTCTACATAGGCAGCCACCATTTTTTCCGCCTCGGCCATGGCCTCTTCGGCCGGGCGATCCCGCCAGGGATTTGGCCCGAGATGATCGCCGCCCAGGACGATCAGCTCTCCCGGGCAATCCTCCTCTTTCGCGATGCTCCGAACCAAGGCGACAAAATCGCTCGGCGTCATGCCCGTGTAGCCGCCCAGGTGGTTGACCTGATTGCAGGTTGCCTCGATCAGCACCGTGCTTGAATGCAGGCGCCCATGCCGGAGTGCGGCCCTGAGCACGAGCGGATGTGCCGAGCATACGGACGTGATCCCCATCGGCCGGCCTTCGGCTCTGAGCGTGGCCAGTTTGCCAAGATGGATCTGCATCAGGAATGCCTTTGCGTGGCTGCGATGAACGCGTCGAGCTGTTCCCTGGTGCCAGCGCCCTCCATCGGGCCGACGACGGTGACATTGCGCGCACCGGCTGCAGCCGCATAGGTCAGGGCGTCCTTCGGCGGCATGCCCAGACGCCGGCATGTGAGATAAGCACCGCCAAAGCAATCGCCGGCGCCGGTGGGATCGACCTCTCTGACGATGAAAGCGGGAGCGTCGATGCGCTCGCCCTGCCTGCCATAGTAGGTGGCGCCGTCTGCCCCGCGCTTCAGCACGATCTCCTTGACCCCGATCTCGAACAGGCGGCGGATCGCATTGGTCTCGCCCTCGACGCCAGCCGCACGCTCAAGCTCCTCACCGGATGGCAGCAACAGATCGGCGGCACCGATGAGCTCGGCAAACCGCCGTTCGGTGGCCTCGTCGAGCTTGAGTTCCTTGCGAATGTTCGGATCGACCGAAAGCGTGCCACCCCGGGCCTTGACGATGCCGACGGCCTTATCGATCACCGCGCGTGCGCTCGGGACCGACAGCGCCGAGCCCATGACATGCAGGTGCCCGGCGCGATGGACAAGATTGCTGACGCCATCGCTCCAGCCGAAGCGCGCGGCCGCCGACGTCGCGATATTGTAGACGAAGTCGCGAGATCCATCCTTGCGGTAGCGGACGAAGGCGCTGCCCGTCGGATAGTCCGGATCGACTGAAACGGCAGAGATATCGACGCCGTCGCCCCTGAGCCTTTCGAGGTTTACCCGGCCGAAATCGTCAGCACCGACGGCGCCGATCATTGCCGCGCGCCCCCCGAACCGTCCGCACTGGGAAATGAAGATCGCCGGCGCGCCGCTCGCAAAAGGCCCGATAAGCGGCTGTGCCTCCCTGAAACCATCGCCGACCGTCGCGGCGACGATTTCCACAAGGATTTCCCCGACGCAGACTGTCGGGCCGAGCTGGTCGGGGGCCAGGGGTGAACTCATTGCAATCCTGCTTTCGGTATTTGTGATTCTCAAACCGCTGCGCGCTATCCTCACCGCAAGGCACTTCGTTTTCCAGCGAAAAGAAGCACCGGTGGAACATATATGCGGTCTTTGACGGCCGACCAGGGCTCCATTTCCCTTGACGGACGTTTTCTGTATCTGCGATGAATTCAAGCATGATTCCAGAGGCTTCCGCCCGCGACCCTTCGCTGCGGCGGCTATGGATCGGCCATGCGGACGTAGTGAAGCTGAACGGGCCACCATGCCCCTCCATGACCTCAACCGAAAAAATCCGGTTCGCTTTCCGAGGACGTCGCATTTTCATGTTGACCCCGGTTGCATTCGCATCTTCGATTAGGCGATGGGCAGGAGATCGCAAGAGGACGTCCCGATGAGCTTCGAAGGCAAGAGAGTAATCGTCACCGGTGCGGGCAAGGGTATCGGCCGGGTGACGGCCGAGATGCTCGTGCAGCGCGGTGCCTGTGTCGTGGCGCTGACCAGAAGCGCTGCGGACGTCGCTTCCTTGCAGGACGAGCTCGGCTGCCAGGCCATTCAAGTCGATCTTGCCGACGCCGATAGAACTCGGGAGGCAGCGATCGCAGCACTTCCGGCGGATTATCTTGTGAACTGCGCAGGCACGACCGAGCTGCAGTCGTTCCTTGATACTACGGTCGAAGCCTTCGACCGACTGCATGCGGTCAACACCCGCGCTCCGATGATCGTCGCCCAGGAATTTGCGCGTTCATTGATCTCCAAGAACCTTCCCGGTGCGATCGTCAACGTCTCCTCCATCGCCGCCTTCATCGGCATACCGGATCACGCTGCCTACTGCGCCTCGAAGGGAGGGCTCGACGGCTTGACGCGCGTTATGGCCAAGGAATTGGCGCCGAAGGGCATTCGCGTCAACGGCGTGCATCCGACCGTGACGTTGACGCCGATGGCAGTCAAGGCCTGGAGCGATCCCGAAAAGGCGGCGCCCATGCGTAACCGCATCCCGGTCGGCCGGTTTGTCGAACCGGCGGAGGTTGCAGAGGTGATTCTGTTCCTGCTTTCCGACGCTGCGGCCATGGTGAACGGCATCTCGATGCCGATCGATGGCGGCTACATGATCGCCTGAGATCACGCCAGCCGTAACCATGCGATCTTTTCGGCAGCGGTTTCAGGATGACATTCGAGTGGTGTGAAAAGGCCGAGGCAAACTGCATCTACTGCGCTTGACCAGCCTTGGCCTGAACAGCATCATCCCCCAGGATTTTGAGACCTCGAACGCGATTGAGGTCGCGGCTTCGGACGTCTTTGGGCATGATTGGCCGCAGACCATGCCCGCCAACCCCTTCGAACCGCTCAATGCTCTTCATCCCGCTTCCGTTCGTCGTCGCCATCCTGCTCGTTGTTCTCTTCGTCGCGGTCAGAACCCGCGACGCGGGAACAGCGCCGAATTTGCCTTTCCAGGCGCTAATCCTCCTCAGTGCACTGCAGTCCACGCTTTCCGGATTGCGATGGGGCTATGCCGTTCAGCCTATCATGTATGTCATGCCGGTCGCAGCCGCGATGGTGCCGCCGCTTGCCTATCTCGGCGTCTCCAGGCTGGCGCGCAAAAGCGCGCTTTCCTCGCTGCAGCAGATTTGCCTGCATGCGCTCCCGGCAGGCCTCATCATCGTGCTGATCGCAATATGGCGCGATGCGATCGATATCGCCATCGTCCTTGTCGACATCGGCTATGCTGCGGCAATCCTGCTTCTCATGCGGTCAGGCACGGATGCGCTTCGCCTCGCGCCGTTCGAAAATGCCGTCCCGACTTACAGGGCCATCCTTTTTGCCGCCGGCGCTCTTATCCTGTCGGCGGCGGTGGATATCTTCATCTGGCTGGACTTTGCCTGGGCTGCTGGCGAATATGCGCTGAAGGTCATCACCTTCGGAAATCTCGTGGGATTGGCCATCCTCGCAATCGCCACCGCCGCCGCCAGCCGCAGCCATGCCCCCAACGACAAGGTGGAGACCGTCCAGCCGCCTGAAATTCTTCAGGACACCCAGACGCTTGACGCCGTGCAGGCGTTGATGAAAGACAGGCATGCCTATCGCGATGTCGATCTCAATCTCGACCGCCTGGCGCGCAAACTCGCCATTCCTGCCCGGCAGATCTCCGTCGCCATTAACCGCGCAACGGGCAAGAATGTCTCGCAATATGTCAACGAATATCGGATCGCGGAGGCCTGCACGCTGCTGGTCCAGACCGAAAAGCCGGTGACGGAAATCATGTTCGATGTCGGCTTTCAGACTAAGTCGAACTTCAATCGCGAGTTCCGGCGCGTCACGGATACGACGCCGCTCGAATGGCGCGAAAGGTCGCGCCGGCCATCCGGCTGACCTCCAAGGGCACCAAGGACTGACTGAATCGCGATCGAGTACGATCCTGAACGTGTTTCAGGTCTCCCCGTTTCGGTCGGATGACGATGCTGCCAGACATGAGCACCATCACCGACCACGACCATCGAATAGCAGCGACGCTCACGTCCCTTTCACTCGAGCGCCAGCACGCGACACACGGCCAGCCGCACAAGCCAGCGCGGCGGGCGCTCCTTCCTCTGACCTTGACGGCGCTTGCAGCAGCCCTGACCATCATCTTCTATCGGCCCGGTATACTCCATCCGTGGGAGACGCCGGGCTCTGCGATACCGGCTTCGCAAAACGGCCCGCGCGCAACGGAAGCTTTCCGACCGGCAGAAAGGGCAGACAAAAAGGATTATAGGCAAAGCACTCCAAGCACTCCAAGCCGGCAGGGTTCGGCAATCGGTGAGATAACCGGTGCCGGCGCAGTCGTTGCGCCACGAACCACGACGGTATTTTCCAGGTACGAGGCCAGGATCACCGGCGTCGCGGTCGAATTGGGCGACCGCGTTGAAGCCGGCCAAGTTTTGGTCACGCTGGATGACGCCGTCGCCCATATTGCGCTCGAAAAGGCCGAAGCCGCCAGATCGGCCGTGAAACTGGCGCTTGCGGCTCGCGACATCGATCTCACGCAGGCGCGGGCGTCGCTGGATCGCCTTGAAAGCCTCGCCGGCCGCCACGCAGCTTCAAGGCAGCAGCTGGAAGAATCGCAGACAGCCTTTGCACGCGCCTCCAATGCCGTGATGCAGGCCCGGCAGGATGTCGCTACAGCCGACCTCGGCATCCGCTCTGCCGAGGAGCCGCTGGCGGAACTGACGATCCGCGCGCCTTTTGCCGGCACGGTGACGCGGCTCAATGCTCATGTCGGCGACACCGTGCTTGCCCGCGCCGACAGCGTGCGCGAAAACCAGAGCCTCCTTACAATCACCGATACGGCCAGCATGGCAATCGACGCCGATGTGGCGGAGACCAACATCGCATCGCTGAGACCAGGCTTGCGAGGCGAAGCCGTGCTCGACGGACTTCCGGATCGCGCCTTCGCAATCGAAGTCGTGCGGATCGCGCCCACTGCTTCCATCGAAAAAGGCACGATTACGGTGCGCCTTGCCCTCATCGATCCGCCGGAGGGCATCCGGCCGAACATGGCAGCGCGCATCCGCATCTCCCTTCCAGACACGATCAGCCAGAACAGGGACGCCAAGCCATGACCCATGCCGCCTATATCGACCTCAAGCAAGTGCGGAAGACCTACCGTATCGGCAAGGAGGATATACCTATCTTCTCAAGCCTGGACCTTGCCATTCCGCAGGGTGATTTCGTCGCGATCATGGGGCCGTCCGGATCGGGGAAATCGACGCTGCTCAACATGCTGGCCGGCATCGACCGGCCGGATGCCGGAAGTATCGGCGTCGGCGACCATCGGCTCGACTGGATGGGGGAGCGGGCGCTTTCGTCCTGGCGGGCGCACCATATCGGCATCGTCTTCCAGTTTTACAATCTCCTGCCGATGCTGACGGCGGCGGAGAATGTCGAGCTGCCGCTTCTCCTGAAACCTCTCATCAGAAAAGAGCGGCGTGAACGGGTCGGCAAGGTTCTCGATCTGGTCGGGCTTGCCGGCCGGGAAAAGCAATATCCTTCGTCCATGTCCGGCGGACAGCAGCAGCGCGTCGGGATTGCCCGCGCCATCGTCTCCGATCCTGGTCTGCTGCTTTGCGACGAGCCGACCGGCGATCTCGACCGGGCAGCCGCCGACGATGTGCTGCGGATGCTCGCCTTCCTCAACCGCGAATTGGGAAAGACCATTGTCATGGTGACGCACGACCCACGGGCCGCGGGTTCGGCCAGGCGGACGCTGCATCTCGACAAGGGACAGTTCATCGAAGCGGAAAAGGCGGCGTGATGACCTTCCTCGACCTTGCCCGAAAGAACGCCTGGCGAAAGCCGCTGCGCACGGTTCTGCTTATTGTGTGCATCGCCATTGCCTTTCTCATCTATGGGCTGACCGCCAGTTTTCTTGCCGGCTCGCAGGGCACGTCGGCCGCCAGCGACACTATTCTCGGCGTCATGAGTGCAGGCGGGCGCGGACAGACGTTGCCCATGGCGCACCGCGCCCGCATCGCAGCCGACCCCGATGTCGCTGCGGTCGGCTACATGGCGCGCCTGCGCGGTTTCGTCGATGTCGAAAAGAATGTCGTTCCCATCAGCGCCGTCGATCCGGCGCTGCTGATGCAAACCAACGGCGGTGAATTCGGCCTTACTCCGTATCTGCTTGCGGCGATCGATCAGGGCCGCGACCGGGTGCTGGTCGGCAAAGCACTGGCCGAAGCCGAAGGCTGGTCGGTTGGAGATCCTATCACCGTCACCGCCTTCCAGATGGCGAAACAGGACGGCAGCCGCGACTGGCGCTTCGAGATCGCCGGCATTTTCGAAGGCGAAAGCGCCAGCACGGACACCTACTTCACCATCGCCCGCTACGATTACGTCGATGCCGCGCGCGCAAAGGACAAGGACACGGTCGATGCGTTCATCGTCCGGCCGCGCGAAGGCGTCTCACCCGGAGCGCTGGCAGCTCATATCGACGCGCTTTTCGCCAACTCGGCCGCGCCCACGCGCACGCAATCCGAAAAGCAGTTTCTCGAAGCCTTCCTGCGCCAATATGCCGATATCGGCCTCATCGTCGACCTGGTCACAGATGCTGCCTTCGTCACGCTGCTGATGGTCGTCATCAACACCATGATCTTTGCCGTGCGCGAACGGACGTTCGAGATCGCCGTGCTGAAAACGCTGGGCATTTCGCGCATGACGATCCTGACCCTCGTTCTGGGTGAGACATTGTTCATTTTCGTCGTCGGCGGAGCCATCGGTCTGGCCCTGGCGAAGGTGGGGACGATGCTTATCGGCCCGTCGCTCGGGCTCGTCTTCTCACCGGCCGTCCTGATGCGCGCAGCAGCGATCGTGCTTGCCCTTGGCCTTGCGACCGGCATCGCGCCTGCCGTCAGCGCCATGCGAACTCCCATCATGAAAGCTTTTCGAACGAGGTAACCGGCATGTCCATCCAAATCAGGCAAATAATCGTCGCGACAAGGACCGCTCTCGGCAGCATGAAACGGCGCCTGGCGATCTCGCTCTCCATGGCGCTGTCGGTATCGCTCGTCGTCATGGTCCTTATAGGCTTCCTCGCGATGGCGAGCGGCTTCGAGAAGGCCTTGGCCGGCGCGGGCTCGCCGCTCGTGGCCGTGGTGCTCGGCGGCGGCACGAACCAGGAAACCGGCTCCGATATTTCCGCCGATGCGATCCGTAACCTCAGGGCCAGGAGGGATGATGTCGGCGTCCTTCGCGATGCGGGCGGAGGCCTTCTTGCATCCCGCGAACTGGTGGTCCCGGTCGATCTTCCGATCGCAGGCAACGGAACTTCAAGGACCCTTGCCTTGCGCGGTATGGACGGCAGCGGCTTCTCGATCCGGGGGGGCATTACCCTTTCACAGGGGAGGCTGTTTGCGCCCGGCGCCAGGGAGATCGTCGTCGGCGCAGGCATCGTCCGCGATTATCCAGGCCTCGGCATCGGCGCCAAGGTGCGGTTGGGCACCGTCGACTGGACGGTGGTCGGGCATTTTGCAGCCAATGGCAGCGCGTTCGAGTCGGAAATCTGGGGCGACATCGACGCGGTGCGCGCCGCCTTCGACCGGCAGGGGGAGGTGCAAAGCCTGCGATTGCGGCTTGCCGATCCATCCTCCCTCGCCAGATTGAACGGCAAGCTGGCGACGATAACCGAAACGTCGCTGAAGGCCGCATCCGAGGCCGAACTTTATGCGGCACAGGCAGGACATACAGCCGATCTCATCCGTTTGTTCGGATGGCCGATCGCGCTGTTGATGGCCGCAGGCGCGACGGCCGGTGCGCTCAACACGATGATGAGTTCCATCTCGGACAGAAGGGTCGAGATCGCGACCTTGCGGGCACTCGGCTTCAGCCGGCTGTCCACCTTTCTGGCAACCTGGTTCGAAGCGGCCGCGTTGGCCGCATGCGGAGCAGGTATCGGCGTCGCCGCATCAAGGCTTCTCTTCGACGGCTGGTACGCCAGCACCATAGGGGCCAATGAGGCCAGCATGGCCTTTCAGCTGACCGTGACCATCGATGTCATGCTGGCCGGCGGCTTGCTCGGCCTTGCAATCGGGCTCCTCGGCGGCGCGCTTCCGGCATTCGCAGCAGCCCAGCTGCCACTGATCGCCGCATTGAGATCCCGTGGATAGGCTGATTGTCTTACGCTGCGATCGTTGTCATCGGGTAGGCCATTCATGCCCGTTAGCGCATGGCTTTAACCAGTTTTTAATCATCAAGTTGAAGCGCCAAATTTCCTCGGATAAAGGAGGATCGTGGTGCCCCTTCCCTCGTTCCGTGGACAGCAAATTGACAGTGGAAAATTTGCTTCAATCGCTGAACTTCATGGAGGAGTACACTGATCGCGTCCTTCCGGTCGCGATCCTGCTGCTGGCGGCGGAGATCTTCTTTCCCAAGTCTCGCTATACCTACATATCGAAGCTTCGCGGCGCCGTCTTCTGCGTGACGAACATCCTCATCACGAAGGCAAGCCTGACGCTCTTCTATTGGCTTTGGGCCTATATCGGCATCAAACCGCTATTCAAGATCGACCTGACGTTCCTCTCGAGATTTTCGAACGTCTGGCTGCTGCACCTTTTGGGCGCCATAGCTGCGTCCTTCCTTGTCCTGCAGGTCAGCGAGTTCTTCTACTATTGGTTCCACAGGCTGCAGCATAGCAGCAGATTCTTCTGGCGCTTCCACGCGGAACATCATTCGCTCGAGGAGATGAGCGCCTTCAACAGCAACCACCATTTCAGCGAGGAGATCTTCAGGATTCCGTTCCTGATCGTTCCCGTTTCGCTGCTCTTCGATTTCAGGCAGGACTATGTTCCCTGGATCTGGGTGTTCTTCGTTCGCTGGCAAGGCTATTTCGAACATAGCTCGACGCGTCTGAACCTGGGCTGGATCCGCTACGTCTTTCCCGACAACCGCTTTCACCGCATTCACCATTCGATTGAACAGCAGCATTTCAACAGGAATTTCGGCAGCGGCTCGGCGATATGGGACATTCTGTTCGGGACGGCCTATTATCCGAAACCTGCGGAATGGCCCGATGTCGGCCTGCCCAACATCCGCGAGCCGCAGAATCTGACCGAATTTCTCGTTCGGCCGTTTCGGCGCGGAAAGCGCATGCGTCCACCTGGCACGAATGGCTTCAAGCGCTCCTATTGATAACCCCGAAAGACTTCGCCATTCATTGCCAACCTGCAAAAGTGAGCCTTGCTTTGCTCTTCAGATGGGATCCAAAATCGTTAGTTCGTCACCACGCCTAGTATGGTTTCTAAATTTTGATGCAACATTTTTGTCGCATTCCATCCTGTTTTCGTGCAACCTGTGGATCTGAAACGAAAGCTCGTTTATGCCTGTCTCATGCCCTGAAAGATCCGTCATTGTTCATGAAGTCCAGCATCGACCACTTGCCGCCGCTCAAACGACGGGAACTCGTGCACGTCCTGGAGGTGTTGCACGAGGAGTTCGAGGACGCGCTGAAGGGAGGCTCGGCAGATTTCAAGAAGCGCGGCCGCATTCTGAAAATCATCCTGTTCGGATCCTATGCCCGTGGTGGCTGGGTCGATGAACCGCATACGAAAAAGGGCTACCGATCCGACTTCGATATATTGATCGTCGTCAATGATAAGAGGCGGACCGTTTTCGACCGCTATTGGCAAAGGGCTGCCATCCGCTTCATGCATGATGAGGAGTTCAAGACGCCGGTGAATTTCATCGTGCACTCTCTTCGCGACGTGAATACGCTGCTGGAGCAGGGCCGATACTTCTTCGTCGACCTGCGCCGCGACGGCATCGTCCTTTACGAACTCGACCAGGAGCCGCTCGCGACACCAAGTCTATTGAGACCCGAGGACGCCTACAGATTTGCCAGGGAATATTTCGAGGATCGGCTGACGCACGCAGAGAACTTTCGGCAGCTGTCCGAAATGGCTTTTCGTAGCAGTATGTTAAAAGAAGCAGCCTTACTATTGCATCAGTCGATCGAACAGGCCTATGCGACCTTGTTGCTAGTTCTGACCAATTACAGCCCTGCCGCCCACAATATCAAACATTTGCGCAGCCTCGCTGAAAGTCAGTCTCAGCAGTTGGCCGAGGCATGGCCGCGAGACGAGAAGCGCTTCGTCGCTTGGTTCAATATCCTCAACGAAGCCTATGTTAAATCACGCTATTCGAAGCATTCGAAATCAGCCGGGAAGCGCTTATCTGGCTGCAAGGGCGGACCGCAGATCTGATTGATGGCGTGGAGAAAGCTTGCCTGGCGCATCTTGAAGCGTTGAGACACAAGATTGAAGACGCCAACCGCCGTTCAGGAAACCAATAGTTCGCTGTTTGGTCCGGCATCTGATGGACGGGATCGAGGGCATGCAACTCCCGGCACCTATATTCGCTCGCCGTCCCTATTTGAAAATTGGCATCAGGCCAGCAGCACGACGCTGAAATACCAGCTCTGTTGATTATCGCGCGAACTTGACCCACTTTTTCATTTCGGACGGATCCGTCCACAGTGCAAGAAAATGTTTTCGATCAACACCATAAATGCAATCAGTTGGTACAAGGCGAAATGAAAAAATGGCGCAAATCGAGCTGAAACTCGACGCAAACAGCTTTTTCGGTGGCGGCGAGTCTGTCATCGGCTATCATTAACCGAGTTCTCGGCGAATTTAAAGAATACGTCAGGCTAATTTTAATTTGCGCTACGGCTAGCTAAAAGTTCGGCATAAGAGGTATTTATGGAGCTTCTCTATTCGGTGTGTTGAAGTCAAGCGCTAGCCGGCGCCGGTCGCGCTGGAATATTCAGCGCTCGCATATGAGTTCCACTCGCGAACTTTTCCCTGGCTGAGCGCCTAGAAAACGTCCGCTTCGGCCGCTCAGTCAGTGGTGGCTCAAAATCTGGCTGAGAAACAGCTTAGTCCGCTCGTGCTGCGGGTTCGTGAAGAAGGCGTCAGGCTTGCCCTCTTCAACGATCTGGCCTGAATTCATGAAGATTACCCGGTCGGCAACGGCGCGGGCGAAGCCCATTTCATGGGTCACACAAACCATCGTCATGCCGTCCTTGGCAAGCCCGGTCATCGTTTCCAGCACCTCCGAGACCATTTCCGGATCGAGCGCCGAGGTCGGCTCGTCGAAGAGCATCACCGCCGGCTGCATGCAGAGCGAGCGGGCGATGGCGACGCGCTGCTGCTGACCGCCGGACAGCTGAACCGGATATTTGTTCGCCTGCTCCGGAATGCGCACGCGCTCCAGGAAGCGCAGCGCCGTCTGCCTCGCTTCGGCTTCCGACTTGCCCTTGATCCACATGGGGCCCACCATGCAGTTCATCAGCACAGTCATATGCGGGAAGAGATTGAAGTGCTGAAACACCATGCCGACATTCTTGCGCACGTCGCCAACATTGCGCATCCTGTTGTGCAGCGTGATGCCGTTGACTGAAATCTCGCCTTCCTGATGCGCTTCCAGCCGGTTGAAGCAGCGGATCAGCGTCGACTTGCCGGAGCCCGAAGGGCCGCAGACGACGATGCGCTCGCCCTTGCTGACCGTCAGGTTGATATCCTTCAGCACCTGGAAGGCGCCGTACCACTTGGAAACGTTTTTCGCTTCGATAATCTTGTCGCCGTTCATCGGACTTTGCTCCTGGCGTAATGACGCTCGATGCGGGATTGGATGAGCTCCAGGCAGATCGACATGATCCAATAGAGCATGGCGGCCGAGATCAGCATTTCCATATGTTGGAAGGTCTTCTGTCCGAGCGTGCGGGCAAGAAACATCAGCTCCCAGACGCCGATGACAGAGACCAGCGAGCTGTCCTTCAGCATGGAGATGAACTGGTTGCCGGTCGGCGGGATGATGACGGGCAGCGCCTGCGGCAGGATGATCTTGCGCATGGTGATGCCGAAGCCGAAGCCTATAGAACGCGAAGCTTCCCACTGGCCGCGATCGATGCTCTGGATGCCCGAGCGGAAGATCTCCGTCATATAGGCGCCGTAGCAGAGCGACAGAGCGAGGATGCCGGCCGGCACCGCATCGATGACGAAGCCGAGCTGTGGCAGGCCGAGATAGATCAGATAGACCTGCATGAGGAGCGGCAGACCGCGGAAGAACGAGGTGTAGAAGCTGGCGATCGCATAGGCGAAGCCGTTGGTCGACAGCTTGGCGACGGCGCCGAGAATGGCAATCGCCGAGGCGATGACGATCGAAACGGCGGACACATAGATCGTCGTCACCAGGCCCTGGGTAATCATGAAGGGCAGCTTTTCGACGATGAACGGCAGGCTCAGATGAAACGTCGCGAAGAAGGCGAGGAACAAGAGCAGCAGTTCCACCCAGACGACTGCGATCTGCACCCTGAGCGGCGCAAAGCCGATCAGCACGACATTGAGCACGAACATGACGGCGATGACGAAGGCGATCGCGAAACGTCCATACAGCCCGCTGGCATAAGGATCGCCGATCACGGGGCGCATCAATTCGCCCATCGCCGTGCCGGTCAGGTTGAACATCAGGAAGAAAGCCAGCACGACCGCAAACATCGTCGCGATGAACCACGGCTTATGGACGAGCACTTCAGACTCGACGGTATCGGGATAAAGCATCTCTTGTCCCTTGCGGCAAATCGACAGTCCGGTTGCCCGGACCGTCCGCTTCTGGCGGTGGTTACTTTACGACCGTATAGTCTACGCCATACCACTTCACGGAGAGCTTGCTCAGTGTGCCATCGGCCTGCATGCCCTTCACGGCTTCAGCGATCTTGTCGTTGAACTCCTTGTCGCCATGTTCGATCGCCACCGCGAGCGGCTCGTAAAAGACCGGGTCGCCGATCTGCTTGATCGGGTAGCCGGCTTTTACCGCGTCGAGAATGCTCGGCAGCGACGAGACGACGGCATCAAGACGGGTGCCATCACCGAGACGCAGGTCGTCGAAGGCGGTGGTCGAATTCGCGTAGGACTTCACGTCCTTCGGCTTGAACTCATATTTGAAGGGAGGCGCGCCGGCGGCATCGAGCGTCAGGTCGCCCTTGGCATAGGCTTCGAAGGTCGAGGTTGCCGTCGTGCCGACCACTTTGCCGTCAAGATCGGAAAGCTTGGTCGCCCTGCTGTCCTTGTGAACGGCAACGGCTGCCGGGGTATAATAATAGACGGCCGGGAAATCGAAGATCTCGGCGCGCTTCTTGGTCGGCGTCATCGAGCCGACATGCATGTCCCAGCGGCCCGCCCAGTTGCCGGCAGTGATGATGTCCCAGCCCGGGGTGACGAACTCGACCTTCACGCCGAGACGCTTGCCGATATCCTTGGCGACGTCAACGTCGAAGCCGTCGAGTTCGTTCTTCTCGTTCATGAATGATTGCGGCGCCCAGTTGGCGTCAGTCGCAACCTTGAGGTCCTTGGCCGCCATGACGTGATCGAGGATGGCACCGGCATTGGCCGGGAGGGCGGCAAAGGCAACGGCGAGCGATGCTGCCGCTGCGGAAATCTTGGCCAGTCTGTTCATGCGATGGTTCCCTTTTTTGTCATTCTTGGTTGGGGTGCAGGATAATCCTGCACCATGAAGCAATCTTGGGGCGGAGTGACCTCTCGGTCTTCCGGCGATTTAAAGCAACCGCAGGCCGGTCGCTTCCTTGAATCGATGGAAGTCAGAGCTCTCCTTTCTGGCGCATCTCGTCGCGAATGGAGCGCGCGACCCGGAATGCCTCAACACCAGCCGGAATGCCGCAATAAACCGCGATCTGTACGAGTGCTGCCCTCAGTTCGTCATCGGTCAGGCCGTTGCGGATCGCGCCGCGAAAATGGATGCCGAATTCATGCATGCGATTCAGCGCCGCCAGCATGCCGAGGTTGAGGAGACTGCGCTGCTTGAGATCGAGCCCTTCGTCGGTCCAGGCTGTCCCCCAGCAATATTCGTTGAGCACGTCCTGGAACGGTGCCGAGAAGCTGTCGGCGCCGTTGATGGCGCGGTCGACATAGTCGTCGCCGAGCACCTTGCGGCGAACGGCCTCGCCGCTTTTTCTGAGCGCCTCATCCATGGTTCGTCTCCTTGGCGGCCAGGAAGCCGCGCATCAGGTTCGCCACCGTTTCCGGCGCCTCGATCAGGATTGAGTGACGCAGCCCCGGCAGGATCGACAGCGTCGAGCCCGGGATACGCTCGTGCATGTAGTGGGCCATGCGCGGATTGGATCCGGCATCGTCTTCCCCCGTCGCGATCAGCGTTGGGCAGCGGATCTGGTCGAGGAAGCCGCCGAAGTCGGTCTCGGCGAGCACGCGGTAGGCCGCCGCATAGCATTCCGGATCGTTCTCGGCATCGCGCTGGCGAAGCATTGCGATAACCTCCGGGTTCGCGGCCTGGAATTTTTCAGTCAGCCAGCGCGATAGCGAGGCATTGTGATGATCAGCAGGAGTGCCGGCCCGCAGCGCCGCGAGGCGCTCCAAAACCCGTATCCGCTCTTCCGGCGTCCGGCCGGCCACTGTCGATAACAGCACGAGCTTGCGCAGCCGGTCCAGATGGGTGAGCGCCAGGCGCTGGGCGATCAACCCGCCGAGCGAGAAGCCGGCGAGATTGAAGCTCGAGAAGCCTGCCTTGTCGGCGAGCGCCAGCGCCTCGTTGACGAAATCGTCGATCTCATAGCGGCCCTTCACCCGGCTCGATTGGCCGTGGCCACGCAGGTCGAAGGTCAGAATCGTGAAGCTGTCCTTCAGGCGCTCGACCACACCCGACCACGCCTCCAGATAGGAGCCGACGCCGTGGATGCAGACAAGCGGATCGCCGCTACCGTCGATCCGGTAGTTGAGCGTCACGTCTCCGACGGTATGGCGCCGTACCTCTGCCATGTCAGCCTGCCGCCGCCTTGCGCTGCTTGTCCTTTTCGCGCGCGGCGAAGAAGGGCATGATTTCCTTGACGAACAGCTCGATCGTCCGCTTCTGCAGCTCGAAGGGCAGGTTGAAGGTCAGGCCGAGGCAGTATTGATCGACACCGGCTTCTTCATAGACCAGCAGCTTCTCGATCGCCTCATCGGGCGTGCCGAACATCAGGTTCTTACGGATATTGTCCGGATTGTAGTTGTCCTTGCCCTTGACCGCTTCATAGGGCACCGCTTCCGGGAAGCCTTCGCGGACATTGCCAATATTCTGCATCAGGTTTTCGAAGGCACGCCCGTAATCCATGCTGTGCTTGACCGCCAGTTCCCAGCCGTCGGCCTTGTCGTAGATGCAGGTGCGGCGCTGCATCATGAAGCGCGGGCGCGGAACCTCGGGATGATCGGCAACCGCCTTGTTAAACTTGTCAGCCAGAACCTGGATCTCGGCTGGCGGCTGCGAAAGCGGCGTGGAAAGGATGCTGGCGCCATTGGCGATCGCCCAGTCGAAAGAGCCGGGATCGCGGGCCGCGACCCAGATCGGCGGATGCGGCTGCTGCAGCGGCTTGGGCACCGACGTGGCGGTCGGGAACTTCCAGTAGTGCCCGTCATGGGCGTAGTCACCGGCCCAGAGCTTCTTCACCGCTGGGACGATCTCCTTCATATAGGCGACGCCTTCCTGCTGGGGCATGCCGCCAGCCATCCGGTCGAACTCGTACTGGTAGGAGCCGCGGGCGATGCCGAATTCCAGACGACCATTGGTCAGATGATCGCAGAGCGCGGATTCACCCGCGAGCCGGATCGGGCTCCAGTAAGGCGCGACCAGCGTCGAGGTGCCCAGACGGATCTGCTGCGTATGCTGCGCCAGCCAGACCAGCGTCTGGAACGGATTGGGAGAGATCGTGCATTCGATCGTGTGGTGCTCAGCGGTCCATAGAGCCTCGAAACCGCCCTCGTCGGCCATCCGTGCCAATTGCAGGAGATTGTTCTTGGCCGTTAACATCGGAATGTCGGGCGAGAAGCGTTCCATGGTCAGCGATACTGCGAATTTCATCTGCTAGCCTCCCTTTCGGGCTCTATTTTCTTTGGGCCGTCACTTCAGACGGATGACGAAGGGGTCCTGCATCGCCCCGGAATAATCGATGATGACGTTCTTCAGGCGTGAGAATTCATGCATCACCTCGAAGCCGCCACGCCGGCCGTAACCGCTTTCCTTGAAGCCGCCATTGGCGGACATGAAGGAGGCGGACCGGTAGGTATTGATCCACACAGTGCCGGCTTCGATCTGGTTGGCGAAGCGAAGCGCCCGATCGATGTCCTTGGTCCAGATGCCGGAGGCGAGGCCGTAATGGCTGTCATTGGCAAGCGCGATCATTTCCGCCTCGTCGCGGAACGGCATGACACCGACCACCGGGCCGAAGATCTCGTCGCGCATGAAGCCCATGTCGTTCTGCGCATCGACCATGACAGTCGGCTCGTAGTACCAGCCGCCGCTCGAAAGGCCTTCCTTCTGCGGCCGGCGTCCACCGGCCGCGACCTTGGCGCCTTCCTTGACGCCCGAGGCCACATAACCCTCGACCTTGGAAAGCTGGTCGGCGAGCGCGAGCGGGCCGATATCGGTATCCTCGACCGTCGGCAGACCGACGCGGATGCGGGCGGTACGGGCGATCAGCGCATCGATGAACTTGTCGTAGATGCTGGCTTCGACGAAGCAGCGCGAACCGGCAACGCAGGTCTGCCCGGCAGCGGCGAAGACGCCGGAGACGACGCCGTTGACCGCATGCTCGATCTCAGCATCGCCGAAGACCACATGCGGCGACTTTCCGCCGAGCTCCATCGAGCAGGGCACGAGGTTCTGGGCCGCATTGCCGGCGATACGGCGGCCGGTCGCAGTGCTGCCGGTGAAGACATATTTGGCGACGCCAGGATGACGAGTCAGCGCCTCGCCCACGCTCTTGCCGGTGCCCGTCACGACGTTGACGACGCCTGCTGGGAAGCCGGCTTCATGGATGAGTTCTGCCAGCGCAAGCGTCGAGGCGGTCGCATGTTCCGAAGGCTTGATGACGACGGTGTTGCCGATCGCCAGGCATGGCGCCAGCGTGCCGGTCAGAAGCATCAGCGGCGAATTCCAGGGCGTGATCATGCCGACGACGCCGAGCGGTTCACGCAGGTTGATGTTCAGCGTGTCCATCCGGTTGATCGGAATGGTATCGCCCTGCAGCTTGTCGGCCATGCCGGCGAAGTAGTGGTAGCTATCCGGCATCGAGCGCATCTGCGCCCGGGTCTCCTTGAGCAGCTTGCCGTTGTCGCGCGTTTCGATTTCGGCAAGCGTATCGGCATTGGCGCGGACGAGTTCTGCGAGCTTGCGCACCAGCGCACCGCGGTCAGTCTGCGTCATGCGCCGCCAGGCCGGATTGCGGAAGGTGGCATTTGCGGCCGCGACAGCCGCCGCGACATCATCGGCATCGGCTTCGGCCAGATCGTACCAGCGCTCGCCGGTGGTCGGGTCGTAGCTGGCGATATAGTTGCCGTTCTTCGGCGCCACGAATTCGCCATTGATGAACAGGCCCTGTCGCGAACCTTCGATGGAGCTCACTGTCGTCTTCATATCACTGTCCTTGGTCTTGGGAGGCGTGGATCCAGGCACGGGCTTCGCCGTCGATCATCGCGACGCGGCCGCCGTCGTCTGAATCCATGTAGATGCCGAACCGGCCGGCCTGCCGCTCGCGCACATAGCGGCGCAGCATGGAGCGCAGTTCGTGGCTGACGATCGTCTCGTAGGGCAGATCATCGATGGCGAAGAAGCGGAGGTCGGCAGGCAGGTTGACGCTTGCCCCCTCACCCGCCAGCCGGGCACGATAGACGAGATAGCCGGGATCGCTATCGGCCACGTCGAAGACGGAATAGAGGAAGGTCTCCTCCGGCATCAGCCGCAGTGCATCGCCGCCTTCGACGACGAGTTGGCTGTCGGCCTTGCGGCGGCGCGCCGAGGGAAGCACCCAACCACTCTTGCCATCCGAGCGCAATAGCAGGCCATCGCCGGCTTCGATGAGATAGCCGATGATCATGCCATGCGATGCGAGCCAGCCTGATGGCAGCGGATCCTTGACGCTGGCATAACGGCCGCGGCAGAAGCCGAGCGGCGCCGTCGGGCTGGTGCCAAAAGCGCGGACTTCGCCGATCAGAACCGCATGATCACCGGCATCGACGGTATTGCAGGTCGTGCAATCGAACCAGGTGAGGCTGTCGGTCAAGACAGGTGCGCCGGTATGGATATGATCGTGTGTGACGGATTGGAACTTGTCCGGCGATTTGGAGGCAAAGGTCGCGGATACATCGACCTGTCCCTCGTGGAGGATATTGACCGCGAAGCAGCCGGCGCTGGTGAAAGCCTGATAGCTGGAAGCCGACTTTGCGATGCAGACCAGCAGCAGCGGCGGGTCGAGGGAGACGGAGGTGAAGGAGTTCGCGGTCATGCCGCGCGGCGTGCCATCATCGTCACGGGTGGTGATGACGGTGACGCCCGTCACGAAGGTTCCAAATGCCCGGCGCAGTGCGATCGGGTCGATCGGCGCATCCGCCTTTGCCGCTGTCTCCGCCATGCTTTCGTGCCTCCTCGTGCTTGATGAGGAGAGGCTATCGTTGCCGGTGCGGCCGTTCTTCCTTGGCTTCGATGGAGTGAGCGGAAAACTTCTGCTGTGATCCGTAGGAGACGAAAAACGGCCAGCAGCATGCGCTGCAAGACCACGGATCCCGGTTGGCGAAGGTTATTTTTCGGCGCTGACGCGATTGTCGATGACGCCGTGCAGGCGGATGGCGAGCTCGACGGCGAAGCGCTTCTCGGGCGTCTCGACATCGACACCGAAGAGCTCCTGGATGCGCGACAGACGATAGCGTAGGGTCGTCACATGCAGGCCCATGGTATCGGCACAGGCCTGACTGCGGCAGCCTTCCTGCAGGTAGGTGGAGAGCGTTTCCAGATAGGGCGTGCCATTCTCGCGATCGTGCTCGGCGATGGCGCCGACGCTTTCCTGCACGAAGCTGCGCACGTCGCCTGCCTCGGACGCCGCAACCAGCATCGGCAGCGGCCCGAAATCCTGTGCAGAAACAGCGCCCGTCAGGCCGAAGGAACGGCCGATGCGGATCATCCGGCTGCAACGTTGCCACGCGGCCGGATAATCGGACAGCGCCCCGCAACGATTGCCCGCAACGACAACAGGCGGCTCGTCGAAATAACGGCCGAGCTCCTCGGCGATGCGGCGCGTCAGCTTGACTGTCCGCTCCTGCCTTTTGCTGGCATCATAAGGCACGAGGCAGACGACGCCGCCATCGATGGCGATCAGGTTTGCCTGCAGCGCGGCCTGCTGCATGATACGGGCAAGCGTATGCTCGACATCGACGGAGGCACCGCCGAAGGCTTTCGTCTTGTCGGGAAAATCGACGACGATCATCTGCTGTGGCTGCGAGAAATTCAGCCCCAGCCGCTGAGCGCGCTGGGCGACATCGCCGGCATTGCGCCAGCGTGCCTCGACGATCTCGAAGAATAGTTCGGTCTGGGTGCGGGTTTCGAAGCGGAAGCGGATGAAGCTGCGCATCATCTGGACGCTGAGCGCGAACTTGGCGCTGTCGAGCATCAACAGATCGAGGTCGCTGAATTCGCGCGAGGTCGGGAAGATGATCAATGCGCCGACCAGCTGGTTATCGACGGTCAGCGGCTCGATACGAGCCGAAATCTTGAAACGCTGCGCACCGTCATCGAGAAACAGACTGGCGGCCTCGGTCGTGCCGCGATCGATCGCCTCGCGCGCCGCCTTCATCAAGGGACGGGCAAGCGTGGTGGCCGCCGCCGCCTGCCAGGAGGCCTCGTCGTAGAGCGCATTCGGCGGACGTCCTGCGATCACCTGGTTAGCCGTGAAATCGACGACGACGGTCGGGTTGGGCAGCATCATGCCGACCATCGCCGAAAGCGGCGCGACGGCACCGTCACTAAGCACATGTTCGAGCAGCGAGGTATGTGCCTGCAGCGCCCGCTCGAGCCGCTGCGCCGCGCGCTTCTCGGCCTCCAGCCGGTGTTCGCGCTCGACGGCGATGGCGCCCATATGGATAATCGCGCCAAGAAAGGCGAGGTCGTCTTCGGAGACTTCGGTAATCTGACGCGAGATGACGCTCAGCACCATCGGCCGGCCCTCGGCGTCCTTGCAGTTCATCGGCATGACGAGGACGGTGCGGTAGTCGCGTTGGAAGGCTTCCTTGCGGTAGCCGGGAAATTCGACGGACTCACGGGCGTCGCGAATATAGATGGGCTCGTTGCGCTGCAGGGCGATCAACGACGGGCTGGTCGCCAGCTCCCACCTGTCCGGCAGCTGCCGCTCGATCAGCGTCGGGTCGTAACGGACGATGACATAGGCATAGCCATGCGCCGCATCGATCCCCATGATCGAGCCGAGCGACCAATGGGCATGGCGGCAGGCTGCCGAGATCAGATGCTGCAGTACGGTCTGCAGGTCGCCGCCGCTGTTGATCTGGCTTGCGACGTCACGGAGCGCCAATATCTGAGACTTATGATCCATGCCTCGACCTTGATGATTATCAAGCAGCATGCGCCACCGCTGTCAACAAGTCTACTCTGCTTCAGAGGAAACCGACGCTGGACGTTTCCTCAGATTGAAGGAAGACGCGCATTCTCCAAAAGCTAGGCTGGAGCGAGCTTCAACATTAGCATCGGCGCTGCACATGACACTTGGCATCAGGAAAATATCGACGTTCATCGAAGAGACATTGGTCGAAGGTGGCAGGGTGGCTCCGCGCCCGCTGACGATGATAGTAGTCGCGGCCGTAATTGAGAACCCCTGGGCCGGCCGTGGGTTTGTTGAGAATTTGCGACCGGAGATCATTCGCATCGTCGCCGACCTCAGCCACGAGATGACGCGCCGTCTATTGCTCCACATCGATGCGAACAAGATCGAAGCCTGTGGTAAGGCTGCGGCAACGGGCGTAAACGGCGAAATCGAGCATGCCTCCGCGATGATCCATACGCTGCGGTTCGGCAACCCGTTTCGCGACGCGATCGGCGGCACCAACTACCTGGAATTCGCGAATACCCGCAATGGTCCGGGTGCGCTTCTATCGCTGCCAATGATGCACAAGAGCGAGAGCGGCAAACGCTCGCACTTCCTGACCGCAAATTTCGTGGTCCCCGACGCGCCTGGCCCGGACGAAATCATCGTGGCGATCGGCGCTGCCGATGGTGGTCGCCCCCACGCGCGTATCGCCGATCGCTTTCAGGATATTGCCGAGATGGAAGCCGAAAAGGTAGTGCAGGGTTAGCGGCAATGAAGATCGATGCGGTCGATCTCAGAATTCTCGATGGGCGGATCTGGGAATTTCGCGTCTGCCCCTCGACGAGCGCGCTTTCGAATGGGTACCGGCGGCCACCGCCAGAAACGTCTGCCTGTTTCAGGCGGGACATCGCCTGGCTACTAAAGAGATTATTGCGCCAGAAGATATTGCCGGTGAGGCTTTGGTGGACATAGAGCCTCAGTTTGCAGCCCATCAGATGAATATTAATGCTTTGCGGTATAGCGGCGTGGAGCCGGATCTGGCCGTTGAATATGATGCGAACGGCCATGATGTCGGGTTCGTCGTTGCCGGCATCGGAGTTTCGATCATCAATAGCTTGATTGCCCGGGAATATAAGCAGTTCGAACTGGAGTTCCGGCCCTTTGAACCGGGCGCCGTATATCATTATGTGGTGTTCTGGCAAAAAGGCCGGCAACTCACCGGCGGCATGCAGCAAACCATTGATGAATTGCTTTCCGTTTTCGGCGCACCGATCTGACGTGCCCTTAAATCGTACGCGTTATAGCACCCGTGCATCCGGCATGAGAATTGACAGACGCCAGGCTTAGCATCGCCATTGGCGCCGCAGGTCAACTTTCCATCCTCCGCCTGGGCCGGGTTGAAAGGGCGGAGCTGGAGCTCTTGAGGCGCGGGCAATCTACCTCTGGACACTCAGATTGGGATTTATAGGACGGCATGCCGTACGGGGACTGTGCAGCCCATTGAGCTATTGACGATCGGGCCGGACCCGCGTTAGCAAGGTGCCTTGTCTGCCCTTCGCTTTACGAAATCGATGAGGCCCGAGCAAAACATGGGCTTAGCCAACCCAAACCCCTGAAGAATATCGCAACTCAGGTCTCGAAGTATGGCTGCGTGAGAAGTCGTTTCCACGCCCTCCGCCGTCACTCTGATACCGAGGGAATGGCCCATACCGATAATGGAGCCAATCAGTTCCCGTTGTTCCGCCGAGGTGTCTATCGAACGGATGAGCCGACGATCGATTTTTAAGGTATTGGGTCGAAGATGTAAGAGGCTCATGATTGAGGCATGTGCGGAACCGAAATCATCCACTTCCACGGAAATGCCAAGTCTGCGAATATAGGCAAGATTATCCTCCATCTGCCTGTCCAATTCATCTAGGAAAATGGATTCGAGAAGCTCGAAGGAGAACCTGCCAGCCATCTCTGGCTCAATATCAAGCAGTGTCCTGAGTTTCGGATCTTGCAAGCGTCGAGCAGATACGTTGACTGAGCATTTTGGTATAAAGGCCCCCTGGACCGCCCAGACCTCCGTATCTGCCATGGCCTTGCGAAAGATGACGTGGTCGATGTCCCCGACGATATTCATTTCTTCGGCGATCTTGAGAAAGTCGCCAGGCACGAGAAGGCCGCGTGTTGGATGCTGCCAACGGACGAGGGCTTCGACGCCGACAATATCGAGCGTCATCGCATCGAATTGCGGCTGATAAACCGGGATAAATTCATCGCGCTCAAGCCCGGCCAAGATTTCGTCGGAAATATGCTTTGCCGCGATAACCCGACTGCGAGATTCATCTGAAAAGAAATCGAAGCGGTTCCGGCCATGTTCTTTTGCCTGATAAAGGGCAATATCCGCATTGACCAGAAGACGGCGCACGTCGACGTCATGGCCGATTTCGCAGGCGATGCCGATGCTCGTACCGGAGCGGCACTCGATTTCATCTATAGCCACCGGCTTGCGCAGCGCTTCGATGATGCCTGCCGCCATTGATTGAAGCGGCTCCATCGATCCGTCAAATCTGACGATCGCTACGAACTCGTCACCTCCAAGGCGGCCAACGAACTCGTCGTTTCGAACGTTTTCCTTTAACACCCTTGCGGTGTGTTGAAGTAAGCTGTCGCCAGTGTGGTGTCCGTAGGTATCGTTGACCTGTTTGAAGCGGTCGAGATCAAAATGAAGTACGGCAGCACCGCCACCGGTTGCCCTGCAGTCGGCTTCGATGCTGACGATCCTTTCCTCCAGATACCTACGATTGGGCAAGCCAGTTAGAGGATCATGCAGCGCAACATACTCAATATGCTTCTTGGCGGATTCGAGCTCGAGGTTCCTGGCTTCCGCGAGTTTCTTTGCGTAGACTAGATCTCGTTGGAGGGCCAGGTCGGCAGTAACATCCCAATTGGCTCCGATCATTTTACGATGACCGTCATTATCGATGAACGGCAGGGTTCTTGACCGAATGAAATGTTCCGACCCGTCCGCGAAAATTACCCTGTATTCATCCGAAAAGGGAATTAGATTCGCGACGTGGTGATCCACTTTCTTGAAGACCCGTTCCATGTCATCGGGGTGCAGCATGGATTCCCACAAGCCGCCAATCTTTACCTCGGACTGTTGCTCGAGGTTGTAGAGGCGGAACATGCCCGCATCCCATTCGGCGCTGCCGAGGTCAAAATCGGCCTCGAAAACACCGATCTTGGAGACTTCGAGTGCTAGTCGAAGGCGTTGTGAGATACGCTCAAGTGTCTCTTCCGAATTTTTTCTGGCGGTTATGTCGGTATCAGTACCGACGACACGAAGAGGGCGGTGGTTGCTGTCCCATTTGACGCAGCCCCCTCGACATTCAATCCAGATCCAATGACCTTGCCGATGCTTGTAACGGTATTGGAATACGCACGGATTTGCATCTCCCTGCCGCTGTTCGTGAATGCCATTCAATACGGTTTGCTTGTCATCGGGATGGATCTGTTCAAGCAGCTCGTCCAATGACTGTGGCACAGTGTCCTCAGCCGACAACCCGCGAACCTCGCGCCACATATCGGAATAATATGTCTCCTGGCGTTCCAGATCGTGATCCCACACGGCAGTGCGGCTGGCAATCAGGGCAAGATCCCACGGGTTTTCGGTGTTCGTCTCCGCTGCCGTTCGGACGGTCGGAGCATTGGCTGGGACAAAACGCGCTATGACCGACTGAGGCCACGCCTCACCATCGCTGTTGGTCGCAAGCTCGACCAAGACATGCCACGAAGAGCCATTGTCGCTTCGCAAGGAGACCTGGGCGAACCGAGCAGTTCCGGGTATCGCAGCTGCCGCCATGAGTTGTACACCGAAGATGACGCTATCATGGGGGTCTAGGAAGTCATGAATATTTCGTCCGACGCGAAAACCTGCGAGAAGTTGCGCGATATTGGCAAACACCGAGTTTGCGGCAATCACATGCCCATCAATGGTCAGGACAGCAACTGCGTGCTCTGCATCAGCTAACCACATGGTAGCTGAGGAGCGATCACCTTCTTCAAAGCGATGAGCTGTCTCGACGATTGAATTCAAGGGAGTTCTCTCCAATACTTCCGGAGGACGAGATATTAAGTGTCATGGAGACGGATAAATTTGCCGTTAATGGCGGGCAACTTTGACAGTCCGCGTTTGGAAGAAGCGGCCCGGGACGTGTAACTAATCAGGCGTTGAGCCGAATGAAACATAGATCCTCAGGTCAGCGCATATGGGCGTCTTTTCCCTCATCCGTATGTCAAATCGTCTCTGGCCTTTGAGCCGCGACAGATTGACATGCGGGAAAGCCTACCGGTCGATGACAACACGGGCACCCCCCGAGGGTAGAACATTCGGCTGATCGCTGAAGCCGGCGTTCTCGATTGCTGTGAGATCACCCTTGGAATCGTCGACCAGGTCGACAAGAATCTGGAGGGTTATTTGAGGTCGCATGGGCGGTGCGGCGACTTCGGGCGACCTCATGTAAGCCGGATTGAACTAAGACGCGGGTTGTTTGACGCCGTT